>Ga0067045_1028891_pt1 | contig 26202 bp, 28 predicted proteins | sample TerdegcTABiofilm_FD_59184 | JGI IMG/M metagenome (GOLD analysis project Ga0067045, IMG submission 59184) | Combined Assembly of (Gp0054472, Gp0054536) Wastewater bioreactor microbial communities from Singapore -Terephthalate degrading... | reverse complement strand
AGATAGCGGGTCTGATCCAGATCCATCTGGCAGCCTTCGATGACGGCCTGCAGATGGCGCTCTTCGATGCCATAGGTCTTGGCGTGGGGCATCAGTGCCTGCATCACGGGATGGGCGGACTGGCTGGTGAAGGCCCTGTGCACCTCGGTCTTCCACCAGGCCAGCTTGGTGGCGGCCACGCCGGGGTCCGTGACCTCGTCGACCACGTCATCCACTTCGCGGCAGAAGGCATAGAAAGCCGTGATGGCGGCGCGGCGCTCCTTGGGCAAGAAGAGAAAGGCGTAATAGAAGCTGCTGCCCGAAGAGGCGGCTTTGTCTTGGACGTACTGATCCGGATTCATAGGGGGAGCATTGTCCCATGATGCGGGTTGTCGGCCGACACAATAGTGAAATGCGCGGCATGCACCTGGTTGGACTTCAAATTCAATAGCGACCTGCGCAGGTAAAGCAAGGGTTCAGGGCTATCTTGCTTCGATCACATGCGCAGGGCTCGCCAGAGCATGACGGCCATGTCGAGCTTGTCCAGCTTGATGCGCTGATAGAGGTTGCGCCCCTGCATGGCGTCCAGTCTGTCCAGCATGCGCAGGCCGCCTTGCACGACCAGACGCAGCTCCCAGCCCGTACGGCCGGGCAGTTGATGTACCAGGGGCGCACCATGGTTCATCAGGCTGCGGGCCTGGCGGTTGAGCTCGCCCAGCAAAGATTGAAGCTCGGGCGTCAATGCCGTTGCTTCGGGCTTGATGGCTCGGCGCACCAGGCCGTGGCGGGTCAGATCGGCATCCGGCAGGTAGTGGCGCTGGCGCGGCAAGTCCTGGCTCAGATCCTGCCAGAAGTTGATGAGCTGCAGTGCGGTGCAGATGGCGTCACTCTGAATCAGTGCCTTGGCGTTGACCACGCCATACAGATGCAGCAGCAGGCGGCCGATCGGGTTGGCCGAGCGGCGGCAGTAATCCAGCAGCTGGGCCATGTCGGTGAAGTGGGCCTGGGCGGCCGTCATGCGCACATCCTGCTCGAAGGCGCTGAGCAGGTCGGCCAGCAATGGCTTGGGCAGGCCATGGGCCTGAACCTGAACTGCCAGCGGGCCGAAGATATGGGGCCAGGAGGTTCGCGTCAGCATGGCGGCTTCGCCGGCGCTGCCCAGCTGCTGCAGATCGGCGGCATATTGCTGCAACTGTGCCCGGCGCTTTTCTGCGCAATGATCCCCTTCGTCGGCCAGGTCGTCGGCGGTGCGTGCAAAGTGGTAGATGGCGGCAATGGGCGCGCGCAGCCGTGGCGGGCACAGCCAGGAGGCGACGGGAAAATTCTCGTAATGGTTGATGCTGGCCGGCGCATTGGCGACGGTGCTTGCTGGGGGCATATGGTTCACGCCCGTATTGTGGACCGGGCGGGCTTGCCGGCTTGCGGCGGCCCATAAAAAGACGGCGCAAAAGCGCACGTGCGTGCACAATCAGCGCTGACTTTGGTGCAGCGGCCTGCCCGGCGGCTGCGCTTTTCCTATTTTTACAAGCCCAGAACACCATGGCTGTTTCGTCTTCTCGTCGTTTTGCAATGTTGTCTTTGCCGCGCCGGCCTGCCGTGCCCTTGGCTGCGCTGTCCATCGTGGCGGCTGCTGTCATGTTGTCGGCCTGTTCCAAGAAGGAGGCTGCGCCCGAGCCGGTGCGTGCCGTCAAGCTGGTGACCGTGGGTGAGGGGCAGATCGAATCTGCCCAGGAATATTCGGGCGATGTGCGGGCCCGTGTGGAGTCTCGCCTCGGCTTTCGCGTGGCGGGCAAGATCACCAGGCGCGAGGTGGAGCTGGGCCAGCATGTGAAGGCCGGACAGGTGCTGGCGCGCCTGGATGCGCGTGACTATCAGCTCGGTGCCGATGCCGCGCGCGCCCAGCTGGCCTCGGCCACCACGCAGCGCGATCTGGCCGAGGCCAATGCCAAGCGTTTTCGCACGCTGCGAGCCCAGAACTTCATCAGCGCCGCAGAGATGGAGCGCTACGAGGCCAATCTGAAGGCGGCTCAGGCCTCGCTCGACCAGGCGCGAGCCCAGCTCTCCAGCCAGTCCAATCAGGAGAACTACACCCAGTTGCTGGCCGATGCCGATGGCGTGGTCACCGCCGTGGAGGCCGAACCCGGTCAGGTGGTTGCGGCCGGCACGCCCGTGGTGCGGATCGCCCAGGATGGCGCGCGCGATGCGGTGTTCAGCGTGCCGGAAGACCGGCGCAGCGCCATCAAGCCTGGGCAAGGCGTCAAGGTCAGGCCCTGGTCGGATGAGTCGCGCGTGATCAACGCCCTGGTGCGTGAGGTGGCGGCCAGCGCCGATCCGGCCACACGCACCTATGTGGTCAAGGCCGCTCTACAGGGAACGGACCTGCCCGCATTGGGAGCCACCGTGCATGTCATGCCAGAGGGCATGGGAGTCAGCGGCGAAGCCGTAGGCAGCCAGGTCATCAAGTTGCCAACCACGGCCTTGCGCCAGGAGGGCGGTAACGGTCAGGGTACGGCCGTCTGGCTCTATGACGCGGCCAGCAGCTCGGTGAAGCTGCAGCCGGTGCAGATTGCCAGCGCCGACGGTAATGAGGCGGTGATTGCCTCGGGTCTGGAACCCGGCATGCAGGTGGTGGCCACAGGCGCCCATGTGCTGACCCCTGGCCAGAAGGTGACCGTATATCGCGATAAATACGCCAAGCCGCCACAAAACTCTGTATCAGATCAGCCCAAAACGCAGGTGGATAGAACGCAGAATGCTCCTGAATCTGGAGCGTCTCAGCCTGCAGTCGCTGCGGAGGCGGGCAAATGAGCGGCACTGGACACAAAAAGACCGGTGGTGCGCATTTCAATCTTTCCCGCTGGGCGCTCGATCATGTGGCGCTGACGCGCTACTTCATCGTCGTGCTGATGCTGCTGGGCTTTGCGGCCTTTTTTCAGCTGGGGCAGGACGAGGACCCTCCATTCACCTTCCGGGCCATGGTCATTCGTACCTACTGGCCTGGCGCGACGGCCGAGCAGGTGGCTCAGCAGGTGACGGACAAGATCGAGCGCACGCTGCAGGAAGTGCCTTATGCCGACAAGATCAGCAGCTATTCCAAGCCCGGCGAGTCGCAAGTCATCTTCCAGGTCAAGGACTACTCTCCCCCCAAGGAAGTGCCACAGCTCTGGTATACGGTGCGCAAGAAAGTGGGGGATATGCGCTACACCCTGCCTCAGGGCGTGCAGGGGCCGTTCTTCAATGACGACTTTGGCGACGTCTATGGCGTGATCTATGCGCTGCAGGCCAAGGGCTTCAGCTACGCGGAACTCAAGACTCTGGCCGACGATGTGCGTCAGCAACTGCTGCAGGTGCCCGATGTGGCCAAGGTCGAGCAGTTCGGCGTGCAGGACGAAAAGGTCTATGTGGAGCTGTCGCACAAAGCCACGCAGATGGGGCTGAACCTCAAGCAGGTACTCGACCAGCTCAACCAGCAAAATGCCGTGGCCTCGGCCGGTACCTTGCAGACGCCTGCCGAAACCATTGTGTTGCGTGTGCAGGGCCAGTTCAACGACCTGGAGCAATTGCGTGCCATGCCCATCATCGGCCAGGGCGGGGCACAGTTCAGGCTGGGGGATATCGCCGAAGTGCGCCGTGGCTATGCCGATCCGGCCAATGTCATGGTGCGTTTTCAGGGCGAGCCTACGGTGGCCCTGGGAGTTTCCATGGTCAAGGGCGGCGACATCATTGCCCTGGGCAAGGCGCTGACACAGGCCACGGAGCGCATCGCCAAAAGCCTGCCCGTGGGCGTGACGCTGAGCAATATGCAGAACCAGCCCAAGGCGGTGGCGGATTCGGTCAGCGAGTTTCTCCAGGTGCTGGTCGAAGCCGTGGTCGTGGTGCTGGCCGTGAGTTTTCTGAGCCTGGGCCTGCACAAGCGCCCGGGGCAGCATCCGCTGTGGAAGCGCTGGTATATCGACCCGCGTCCCGGACTGGTGGTGGGCATCACCATTCCGCTGGTGCTCGCCGCGACCTTCCTGGCCATGTGGTACTGGAATATCGGTCTGCACAAGGTGTCGCTGGGCTCGCTCATCATTGCGCTGGGCCTGCTGGTGGACGACGCCATCATTGCCGTGGAGATGATGGTGCGCAAGATGGAGGAAGGCTACGACAAGTACCGCGCCGCCACCTTTGCCTATGAGATCACCTCCAAGCCCATGCTGACCGGCACGCTGATCACGGCTGCCGGCTTTCTGCCCATTGGCATGGCCAAATCCATGACGGGTGAATACACCTTCGCCATCTTCGCGGTGACGGTGATTGCCCTGGTGCTCAGCTGGTTCGCCTCCGTGTACTTCGTGCCCTATCTGGGCCTGCTGCTGCTCAAGAAGCCGCCGCATGCGGCCAAGCTGCCGCCCGAGGTGGCGTCCGGAGAGGTGTCGGCCGAGGAGGCGGGAATCAACACCGATGCGGGCGAGCATGAGCTGTTCGACACGCCGTTCTACAACCGCTTCCGCCGCACGGTGAACTGGTGCGTGCAGCACCGCTGGCTGACGATAGCCGCCACGGTGCTGGTGTTCGTGCTGGGCCTGGCCGGCATGGGCAAGGTGCAGCAGCAGTTCTTCCCCGATTCCAGCCGTCCGGAAGTGCTGGTCGATATATGGTTCCCCGAAGGCACTTCCCTTCAGGCCAACAAGGACGTGACACTGCGCGTGGAAAAGCGCTTCTTGCAGCTTGACGGCGTGGAGTCCGTCAGCGAATGGATAGGCTCCGGAGCGCCGCGCTTCTATCTGCCGCTGGACCAGGTTTTTCCGCAGAACAACGTCTCCCAGTTCATTCTGGTGACCAAGGACCTGAAGGCGCGCGAGGAAATCCGCAATCAGCTGCCGGCGCTGATGGCCGAGGAGTTCCCCGAGGTGCGGGCGCGTTCCAAGCTGCTGCCCAATGGGCCGCCCGTGCAATATCCGGTGCAGTTCCGTGTCATGGGCTCGGACCCTGCCAAGCTGCGCACCTACGCCGATGAAGTCAAGGCGCTCATGCAAGCCAATGCGGATATGCGTGGCGTCAACGACAACTGGAACGAGTCTGTCAAGGTCATACGCCTGAAGGTTGATCAGGACAAGGCGCGTGCCCTGGGTGTGACCAGCCAGTCGATCGCCGAAGCCACGGGCATGAATTTCAGCGGCACCACCGTGGGGCAGTTCCGTGAAGGCGACAAGCTGATCGATATCGTGATGCGCCCGCCCAAGCAGGACCGCGATGCCATTACGGATATCGCGACTGTCTATGTCACCACGGCGAACGGGCAGTCCATTCCACTCACGCAGATTGCCAAGCCCGTCATGGTCTGGGAGCCGGGCGTGATGTGGCGCGAGAAGCGCAACTTCGCGATCACCGTTCAAGGCGATGTGCGTGAGGGCCTGCAGGGCGCCACGCTGACCAACGAGCTGTTGCCGCAACTGCGCAAGATGGAAGCCGGCTGGCATGCGGCCGGTGACACCGGTTATCGCATCGAGGTGGCCGGTGCCGTGGAAGAAAGCTCCAAGGGCTCCGGCGCCATCGTGGCGGGTATCCCGGTGCTGCTGTTTCTGACCTTCACATTGCTCATGCTGCAGTTGCGCAGCGTCAGCCGTTCGCTGCTGGTGTTCATCACCGGCCCCTTGGGCATTCCCGGTGTGGCGGCGGCCTTGCTGCTGCTGAATCGCCCCTTCGGCTTTGTGGCGCTGCTGGGCGTCGTGGCCTTGATGGGCATGATTCAGCGCAATTCGGTGATTTTGATCGACCAGATTGAAAGCGGGCGTGCCCGCGGCGTGCCGGCCTGGGATGCGATTGTGGAGGCGGCCGTGCACAGGCTGCGTCCCATCGTGCTGACGGCGGCAGCAGCCGTACTGGCCATGATTCCACTGTCGCGCAGCGTGTTCTGGGGTCCCATGGCGGTTGCCATCATGGGTGGCCTCATCGTGGCGACCGTGCTGACCCTGCTGGCCTTGCCCGCCATGTATGCTGCGGCATTCCGCATCAGAAAGGACACGGCCTGAGCCTGGATTGTGCGAAAGACTGCCGATTTTGCGGCTAGAATCTGCGTCTTGACCTCAGTAGGCGTAGATTTGCGCATTGCTGACCGCGCGGGTGGCGAAATTGGTAGACGCACCAGGTTTAGGTCCTGACGGTGGCAACACCGTGCCGGTTCGAGTCCGGCTCCGCGCACCACGAATAAAAACCGCTTAAACCAAGCGAACCCTGCATAAGCCCGCTTTCTCCTATGAGAGCGGGCTTTTTTCTTGCCAATTTTTCGCTTGGCATCCCTACCGAATCCAGCAGAATACTGTTTAAAACTACAGTCTCTTCCCGCGCGGTTCCCGTTTCCGATCCCGCGCGGGATTTGGCAGCAAGGATTTGATATGGCGTATCTGAGGAAGGTTAAGAACGGCTGGCGCGCGGAAGTTGAGAGGGCAGGCGTGCGCAAGACGGCCACGCGGCCCACAAAGGCAGAGGCGCAGGCCTGGGCTGTGTCCGAAGAGGCGGCGATTCTTGCGGGCGCGCGGGGAGAATTCCCGCAGCGCACATTGGCCGAGGCGGTTGAGCGCTACCGAAGCGAGGTCACGAACAAGAAGACTGGCAGCACCGTGCGGGCCGACAACCTGCGCTTTGATGCCTGGCTGCGTGACTATCCCGAGCTGGCAAATAAGGTATTCCACCAGATCACTGGCAACGATTTGGCCGCATGGCGCGATGCTAGGCTGCAGCATGTCAGCGGGGCAAGTGTGTTGCGTGAGGCGCAGCAATACCGGCCCATCTGGACTCTGGCTATCAAACAGTGGAAGTGGGCAGGCAGCAGTCCATGGAAGGAAATAACCCTACCGGCGGCCTCTTATGCCCGCCGCCGCGTGAGCCGCTGGATGGAAGTGCGTCGCATTCTTCGCTCAGCTGGCGTATCGCTGCGCTTGGCCCCTCAGACGGCTATGCAAGAAACCGGGTGGGCGATGATGATTGCCCTGCATACCGCAATGCGCAGTGGCGAGATTTTGAAGCTGTCGCGCAGCACGACAGACCTCAAACGGAAGGTCTATGAGTTGGCACATCACAAGACTGAAACGACGGTGGGCGCACGCCGTGTGCCTCTGACCACGCGGGCGGTGCGCTTGCTCAAGATTCTGGAAGATCAAGCCCATCGTGATGGTCGGGACACCTATTTCACGATCAATGATGCAAGCCGTGATGCCCTATATCGCAAGCTGCGTGACCGCTGCATGGTTGAGGGATTGCGCTTTCACGACCTGCGTGCCACATCGCTGACGCTGCTCAGCAAAAAAGTTGATGTGATGACGCTTGCCCGCATCAGTGGCCATGTGAACATCAACGAGCTATTCAACACCTACTACCGCGAAAGCCCGGAAGATATTGCAGCCAGGATTTAATATAGGCGTTCGTTTCACTTTGTAATCATCTAGATTTAAGAGGTTCAAATGCTACCTGGTGTTGTTGAAAATCGTCTGGCCGAAGCTCTCGAAACCACTCAGTGGCAATTGAAGCAGGCTGCACTTTTGGCTCAGAATTCCTTGTCGACGAATGACCCTCAAGTCATTGCCACAGTTGCCCAGGTATTGGCTACGAACTACTTGGTAGTGACCGAGCGAAAAATCGGGAAGTAAATAAGAAAAGCGCCTCTCGGCGCTTTTTTATCGTCCAGAAAAGATCATTTCCCCATCCACGCCTGAACATCGCTAACGCGCCAATAGCGCAGGCGGCGGCTGACATTGATAAACGGCTTGGGAAAGTCGGGGCGCTTTGTGATGCGATCCGTAACGTGCACCCGTGTGACGCCCAGAATGGCGGCGATACCTGCAGTATCCAGACGAGGCACTGAGCTGGCCATTGGGTTTTGTTGGATGTTGGCGGTGTTCATATCGGTTTTCCTGGTCTTTTGTGTGTCAGCGGAATGCCTTGACGACATATGCAATTGCCTCTCCCAGCACCACTATCAGAACTACTGAACCGAGGAAGTGCCAGACGCTTTGAAAAATAAAAGCTAGGACGGTCATGCTTGCGCCCCCTCGCTGGCAACCGCCAGAGCTGCCACGATGGGTTGCACCCAGATGGGCGTGCTGCCCAGCACAAAGGTTTCGCCGTTGCGCGCCAACAGGATGGTTTGGCCCATGACTGTGCCTATGGCTTTGGCCGACTTGCGCGGCACGGCGTTCCCGATGGCCTCCCGCCAGCGTTGGTCACTTTGGCCGGCCAACACAAAGCGTTCGCCGCGGCAGGCGGGGCCCCCAGGAGCAAACCATTCCTCGGGGTCGATGAAGGACTGCAGGCAGGCCAGATCCAGGGTTGTGAAAGGGCGGTGCCAGGTTCCGTCCAGCGAACGAATGCGGGCAACCATCTTGTCATTGGGCTGGGGCATGCCCGAATCCTCGATCGCAGCAGCTGCACCAGCTGCGCGAGGGTCGGCCACGCTCCATTGCCCGTTGTCATGGCAGGCCGATGCGCTGACGGTGTAAGCGTGTTCGTCGTAGCGCACTACACCATAGTGGCCGCCGGTCAGGTAGTTGTCGCCCTTGGTGCGGTGGATATTGGGGCGAGGGTCTGCCACGGCAAACGCACCCTGGCCGGTGGTGCTGCCCGCAATGATGGTGTTGCTGGGCGAGTCATAGTCCGTGACGCCATATTTCGCAAAGGCTTCGTCGCTTGGTCGCGGATCGGCCACGGCCTGGCCAGAGCCGTGCGCGCTGGTCACCGCCATGGCCGCACGGTCCCAGCGTTGGATGCGAAATTCATTGGAATGCTTGGCCGGGCCATCGTGGCGAGGGTCGGCCACGCTGTATGCGCCCTGCAGCGGGCCTTGCTGGCCAGCAACGGTGCCAGTGTGTGCATCCCAGCGGCGCACGCCCAGAGCCTGGCCGTCTTTCCACTGGGTAGAGGGGGAAAATCGCGGATCAGCCACGGAGAAATCACCATTGGTGGGGCGGCTCTTGGATGTGATGACGCCGCTGTGCTCAGACCATGGCGTGACGCCCAGCACGCCAGGGTAGCACTCGGGCACGATCAGGTAGTCACGAAGCTGGCCGTCTTGCACCTCCAGCTGGTTCAGACTGCGCCAGTCGCTGCCCGCTTCGACAAAGGCCAGACGCACCCATGTTTTCCACTGCAGCGCAGGCATGCGGTGCATGGGGCCGGCCAGCGGATCACCTGGCATCGGCAACTTGCTCAGCACTTCGCCAACGGAGCGCAGCGGGCGCTTGGGTGGTTCATACAAAAACGGCGGCACCTTGCGCACCAAGCGGGCCACCAGCAGGAAGCGGCGGCGGCTTTGGCTCAGGCCTTCGCCCAGCTCGCCACAGTCATGCGTGGTTTCTGCAGTGGCGTAACCGTAGTGCTGCAGCATGGACACAATCTGGTCCAGCAGATGGCGGCCACGGGTAGCAATTCGGGGCACGTTCTCAAAGACGATCAGGCCGGGCAGATCATCGGCAAAGGCTTCCAGCATGAGCCACACGCCGCGCAGCGTCAGCTCATTGAGCGCCTGATATTTCGGCGTTGATGCGCGGGTGGGCGACTGCAGGCCGCTGAAACCCTTGCATGGGGCGGACAAAAAAACGATGTCAGGGAACTGCCACTGCGCAGCCGCGCGCACCGTGTCGGCCGTAGCCTCGCGCCACCCTTCGGGCGGCATATGGCCGTGCCACTTCAAATACTGGTCCAGGCTGAAAAGATCAACACAGGCCTGCTCCACGCCGGTCAGTGTCTTGAAGTCGGCGCAGGCCAGGGCGTCCACATCGATGCCGCCAAGCAGCACCATTTCACCCTGCAGGTTGCCGATATTCGGCTTTGCATCCTTGAAGCCAGCTGCGCCCGAGCCTGCGCCGCCGAACAGATGGAAGTGCTTGATTTTTTGGGTATGCATGAATCAGGCCTCCACGCGCTCGGCGCGCAGCACTTGCTTGCCGCTCACCAGGTGGGCGGCGGCCTCGGCCTGCTCGCAGTTGGCCGCCTTCACGCGGATGGTGGGCAGCAGGCCGGCGTCTGCCAGGTCTTCCAGCTCGATCGCGTTTGCGCCGGCTGGAATCAGGAAGGCACGATAGCTGTGGAGAGCTGCGCGCGGAATGACGTTGTGATGCATGTTGTGGCTCCGGTGGTGGTTGGTCAGATGGCTTGCTTGAAAAGTGGAAGAACTTGGGCGGTTGGCTCCAGCTCCAGGGGCTGCTGGGCCTGCTGAAATGCGAGTGCTGCGGCATTGCGCTCCAGCTGCGCTTGACGCCGACGAATGGCAGCGAAGCTCTTGGCCAGGTCGGTTTTTTCGCTGCGCGTGTACTTGAAGCCAGCGGTCTGGCTGATGGCTGCGCGGCTGGGTTCGGTGCGTTTTGCGGGCATGGGTGAACCTCCTGTGTTGGATCAGTGGAAGAAATGGGCGGCTTGTTGGAAGCGATCGGCCAGCTCTTGGCGGCGGAAGGCGGCTGAATCTGCTGGCAGATGGCTTTTTGATGCCCCAGATCCGTGTTTTGCGTTGCCGTGAATCTGGTTTGAGGCGGCGCCCTCTAGGCGGCCCGTGAAGTTATTGAAACCAGTCCAAGCGGCAGGCAAAGCCTGCCGTGTCTGCGCCTCTTGGCAGGCGCTGTCGATGACGCCATCGGTATCTGCAGCCACGCCTGTGGCGGGGGCTGCCTGGGTCTTTTCGGTGCAGTGCGCCCACTGAATGCGGCGGCTCACAAGCCAATGACCGCGAGCGCGTCCGCGCTGAATCGCCACACCACGCACCGGCCCGGCTGTGATTTCATCGCCATACATGTTTGTGGCCCCTGCCTTGGGTGCGCGGCGGGCGGGGCACAAAAGCCAGTCCTTGCGCTTGCAGCTGTGGCCGCCCATGGCCTGCATGAACATGCGCCAATCTGCACGCATCTCGCCTTCACGATGGCAGGCCTGATAGGCGCGCTGGATATTGCGCTGCGTTTCGGGGCAGAACAGGTCAAGCTGCTGCGGCTGGTCTTTGCTCACACGGCGTAGCTCGCGCCATACCGTCACGCTGGGCATGCCAAAGGCCTGGAACTGGCGAATGCTCCATGTTGCGGCCCAAGCATCCACGCGGCGCTGGGCGGCCATGCCGTTGGTATCTTTCAGCTCCGGCTGCACGGGCTTATCAAGGCCCAGGCGCATCTGTATTTCTTGGCCCTGCACCACATCCATGTGCTCGGCCAGGGCGATGTGGCCCACGTTCTTGGCGATGTACTTGGCCACATAGCCAGCAGCGCCGCCAGCCTCCATGCGCTTCACATCCACGCGGTTTTCCTTGGCGCCGCGCTCATTGCCGTCTTCGCTCAGCCAATATTCGCTGATGGTCTCCACCAGGGCACTGGCGGCTTCTTCGTCCTCTGTCCACACCAGCATGTGCCAGTGGGGCGTGCCATCGTGGTGTGGCTCCACTACGCGCAGGCCATAGCGGCGGATGTTCTGGCGGTCTAGCTTGGCCAACACGCGCTTCCACAGGGCCAGCATCATTTGCTGGCATTCGCGTGGGTCTGCGCCGTTGAACTTCGGGTTGCGCTCGGCCCAGCGCTTGGTGCCATTACCCACCAGCCGCATGGCGTGGTATTTGCTGGGTGCGGTCAGAGTCAGGAACAGCCCCACATGGCCATGGGCATCTGCATACTCTTCGGCGCCGCGAATGCGCGTCATCAGCTCGCCGCCACGAATGGCAGGGTTGGATGGGCTCAGTGCCGACAGCTCGGCAAGGTTGTAGACCTGATTGGCCTCATTCTTATAGAAGGTACGTGCCAATGCCTCTGCATTGCGGGCCAGCTGGCCCTTGCGGCGGTGCAGGCCGCTGTGGCTGACGTAACCGCCACTGTTCAGATGCACCAGACCCATGCTGATGGCCCCGGCTTCCACCACGCGGGCGATGTGACGGCGCAGGCGGCGGCGCCACCAGCGGGCGCACTTTGCGCGGGCAATGTCGGACAAGCCTTCAATAGGCTTGCTGACTTCCACACCCAGCATGTCCACAATGCGGCGCACGCCATTGACGCGGGCTTGCAAGATGACCTTGGCTGATGCGGCCTGCAGCTTTGGAAAGCTCAGCGTTTGCTGGGCATGCGCCACGATGCGGTTGTCGAATTCCTCCACATCTTCGGCCAGCTTCTTGGCCCATGTGCAGATTTCGTCATCGCTCATGTTCAAGCGCAGCGCGTCGCCGTAGCGGTCTTCATAGTCAGCCAGGGCTTGCAGCTTTGTCCACGCCTGCTCACTCTCGCTTGGCAGTCCCAATTCCCAGCGCGCGTATTCCTGCGAATCCATGGCCACGCCAGCAGGCGGCATTGGGGCCTTTTGGATAAAGCGGGCACGAATGGCCTTTTGCCACTCCTTGGGCGCAGATTCGATGATTCGCGCAAGGTGGTAATTGACATGCCCTTGCGTGGGCATGTGCTTGAGCCACGCCGAAAAGCTGGACGTGACGCGCTTGCGGGGAATGAGGGATACAGCCATGGCAGATCACCAAAGGCTGGCGAGGGACACAAGACCGCCCCTGCCGTTTACGCCGCAAAAATGCCGCTTGACGGCGCGAACAGCAGCCTTAATTGCTTGACGCTCTGGCGGCGGTGTTTCGCGCCAGTCCCGGCCCGCCAGCTCTTGCAGATTCCCGCTCAACCTTGCCAGCAGCAGGACGACCATGCGCAGTTCTTCGGGCAGGCGGAACCACTCTTGGTTTTCCGCGTCGATGTAGCCACGGCCAGATTCTCGGCACATCTCCCTGCGCGCCACTGCCATGTCTGCGCGATCCTGCGGCGTTGGCGGCCTGGGCGCGTTCTTCTCTTGAGCGTCCCGAGCCTTCTCATTTTTCAAGATGCAATCAATCTCATTGACGCCCCGAGCGAATTCCTTGCTTGCATGCAGCGGTATCTGCTCATCTTTTGCGATGCATAGCATCTGCTCCAGAAGCATGACAACCCGGCCCCGATGGCATTGAATCCATTCTTCTTTGGTAATGCGCAGCAGCTCCACCGCACCGGGCAGCAGAGGCTGCTGCTCAGCAGCAGGCTGGGGCAGCATGACAAGCGCATTTCGCAATGGGGCATTCATCCTGCTCAGACCCCCACGCAGGACAGATACCAGAAGTCTTTGCCGTACAGACCTTGGACAAACTCCAGGGCCGCGTCCCGGCTGGCAGCACCGTTGACGACGAGGCGGCGGCGCACACGCAGTGCGTCCACATGGGTGATGGCAAAGCGGATCATTCGGCACCGCCTTGCACTGCAGCCGAAGCCAGATTGCGGATATTGCGAACCTGCGCCGCCGTAGCAATCAGCGCCTGCCCCATCTCCACCGCCTGTTCCGGCGTCAACGCCCCTTGCCAACCAAAGCCCACCCCACTAGCGCGCACCGCCACCACTGCCATTGCGCTGTCGCATGGCACTCCGGCTTCGAGCATCGAATACATGCTCACACTCACGCCATCCACTTGCATGGAGCGGCTGAGTTCCCAATGTTGGAATTCACCCACCGGCTTCAATGCAGGCGCTTGGGCCTGATCGTTTTCTTTGAGGTCGGCTTGTGTCATGGCGTTGCCTTTCAGGTTTTGGGCGTAGGAAGGGCCGCAGGGCCAGAAAACTGGCTCTGTCAGCAGTGAGAAACTCGGGAAGAGGGGAGAGCTATGCGCCGCCGGTTCAGCCGGGAGCGGGGCCACCCATGAAGAGGTCGCCCGTCACGGGCTTGGTGTAGCGCGACTCGTGGGGCGCTTCTTCTGCATGCTCAAGCACGGCGCGCAGTACATCGCGGCGCACATGGCTGGAAATAGGGAGGTTGACCGAGGGATTCGGCGTAGCGCTAGGACTGAGCGTTCGCACGATTTCAAGACGTGCGACAAACGTGTGGCCGCACTCCGGGTTGGTGCATCGGTAAGTTGTTTCTCGCATGGTGATGGTCATTCCCTCGCTGGTGCGAATTTCGCAATCAGCACCGCAATGGGGGCAGGCCGTGCGCGGTTTTTCGCTGTCGCAAACTTCGCTACCGAATTCGCAGTGCGGGCAGTCCATGCGTGTGCCTTCGGCGCGCAGCTCCCGCCCCAGCTTGCGGCGCGGAAAGGTCAGGACTTGATAGCCCTGCTCTGGTGGTGTTGCGGTTTCCGGTGCGTACATGCCAGCCCCTTGTCGTCTTACTCGCTCTGGCCGCAGCGTGCACGGTTGTCGGGGCCACATTCGCCGCCGCCGGCGCGAGCGCAATGGCAATACATACCGACTTCACCCAGAGTGCCAATGGCATCCAGATACTTGCGGCTGACCATCACATAGCCGGCGGCGCTGACAACAGCGTCTAGCTTGCTGATGGGCACACCCTGCTGACCGCTCAATACGCGGCTGACGTTGGAGCCATCCCAGCCCGCAGCCTCGGCCACGGCGCTGCCGGGCTGGCTCAGGGATTGGCGCAACGCTCTCTCAATCGTTCCGGCTCCATGGGTGATTCGCATATTCATTTCTAGTTCTCTGGGTTGGTTGCTCAGTGCGCAGTCCCGCGCAATACGTATTGCGTGTGCTTGCGTGATGGCATGCGCAAGATGCAGGGCATGGATCAGTTGACAACGCCCCGTTCGGCCTGCTTCTTCTCTGCCTTCCACAGCTCAAAGCCCTTGAGAGCCATCAGGCGCGTGAAGGCTCCGGCGGAACGCCCGTCATCAGCCGCACTGTCAACGATCTCAACTCGTTCAGATGGAAGGAAGCGCACGGATACGGGCTTCGCCTTGTCGATGCCCCGAGGGGCATACCTGGATGCATTGGCAGTGGTTGTCATAGCGTGCTGTATGCTGTTTGTGGAAATAAGTAATGCACTTTGATGGATGTTACTACGGAAATCCGGAGTAATGCAATAAATGACTACGAAAAAAGAGAGTGAAATCTCCGAATTGGGGAATCTCACTGCGGAAATCGGTAAGCGTCTCAAGGAGGAAAGGCTACGCCTTGGCCTCAAGGCTACGGATTTCGAGAAATATGGCGGCTGGGCTGCTAGCACTGTGTATGGCTGGGAAGCAGGCAAGGCCTCTCCAAAATCAGAGTTCTATGCAACGACTCAGCAGCTAGGCCTCGATATCCCATACATCATTACGGGAATTCGTACGGGGGCACCTGCAGTTGCAGACTCGTCTCCGGGCTATCGGACGCTCTCCGGGCCTGCACCAGCCCCCGATAGTGATGACGATGTTTTCCATGTCCCAGTGATGGCCGCCACTGCAAGCATGGGCTGTGGCAAGGATCAGCTAGACACCGATGTGGTGGTGCGCGATGTGCGGTTTTCCAAGAAATGGCTGGAGCGCAACGCACCACACAGCCGACTGGAAGCCCTGCGCCTGATCGGTTCTGACGGCATCAGCATGCAGGGCACGATCAATGACGGCGACTTATCGCTGGTGGATACCGATGTACGCACCACAGACATTCCCGGCGTCTATGTGCTTGTGGTGGCCGGCCTGACGTTCATTAAGCGGGTATCCATCAAGCTGGACGGCACAAAAGTGGTTTCCAGCGACAACCCCGACGACCAACTGACCGAAGTGCTACGCGGTGGGGAGCAGCTCGATGTGCGCGGCATGGTGGTGTACGGCTGGAACGGTCGACGACTATAAACAAGGTAAGAGGTGAGGGGATGGCTTCAAAAACAATAGCTGCTTGCGTTTTTTTGATGAGCGCTTGCAGCGTATTGGCTGCACCAGCGAAGCAATTTCCGTCGCTGGAAGCGGTTGGCGAGTTCACACAAGATTTCACGACTGAACAGGGCACTTTGAAGGTTCTCAAAAAGAAACCCCTGCATATCCAGCTGCGCATAGGTACTGAGTCTGAAAGCAAGCAAGCAGCGGAAGCGATGTTTCGCGCGTATCTATGGGGCGTGTACCGCACCTTCTTGCATACCAAGGCAGATGAAGTGACTGTGACTGTGATTTCTCCGGTCGCTGTCGATGGCAATTCAAAGTTCTCAGCAACTTCAACCAGAGCGCGAGCCTTGGCCACGGTGCAGCAGATTCCAGGCATCAAGGGCTGGGATGACCTGCTTACAGCCTCGCAGTCATGGAGTGAGCCAATGAAGCGTTGTATGTATTCGTCATATGGCAAGCCCGGCCTGCGCGATTGCGCACTGGGAGTTGCGGGAAAGCTGTGAGCATGAGCAGCAGTCACTCTCGGCGAGGCGTGATCGGCGCGTTGCTTGCAGTAGCGGTTATTCCCATTGAGTTACATGCGCGCGGTGGCTGTGGTTCGCGTGGTGGGCCTGGCTATCGGAAGGCGAATGGCCAATGCGCTGGCTGGAATGATTACCAAGAGGGGCACGAGACAGCTGCTCCACGGCCGAGCCTCAAATCAAGACCACAGCCACAGCTTACGTCTCGCTCCGCTCAGCAGACCAGAAATCCGACCCCCAAAAGCCGGCCAGGCAATGCCAGTGATGACATTTGCGAACCTAATTCGACTTGCGCTGCAGAGCTGAAAGCACAGGCCGAATTCAACCGGCTGCAGAGATAGGTCCTGGGTTTTTCACGCCCAGACCATAGTGTTGACGAAATCGTAATATTTCCGACGTTTCCCGACACTCCAGACCAGCCCCCAATCGCCCGCAAGCCCGCACCAGGCCTTTTTTCCGCCCATCTGGACACCCTCGACGAAAGGCACCCTTTTAGCGCGCAGGTGCGGCGGGGTCTCAACTGCGCGCGGAGGGGTCTAAAGGGGTTCGCGGTGGCTTCTCTCAGGTCGGCAGGTCTAGGCGTGCATGCGGCCAGGACGCGCCAGGGCGGCGCAGGCGCGCGTATCTCCGTGCGGCTGGTGTCCGAGGCGGAATCGTCGGGTTTTATGCGTTGTAGGTCGTTTAAATCGGTCGCCCATTGCCGGCGCATCGGTCATGCAATTGGTGCGCGCCCGCCAGATGTGACAAGGCCCGCGCATGGCGGGCCTAGTTGTGTTGGTAGCAGAGGGGCAGGCGCTATGCAGGCTTGAACTTGCCCTGCGCCACGTCTTCACGCAGCACCTCATTCAGACGGGTCTGCCAGCCCTTGCCCGTGGCCTTGATGGCTGCGAGAACGTCAGCATCAAGGCGCGTGGTGATTGGCTCCTTTGGGCTATCCACCGCCGGCCGCCCACGGCGGGCCAGCGGCCTCATCTTTGCAACCATGCCGGCCGTTATCTCGATGGTGTCAGAGTCGGCAGCAATGCCGCGATTGATGGCTGCATCTTCGGCATCAGTGGGGGCGATCAGCCGCCCCGGCTTATTCAAAGGCTTGTTCATAGTGCTTTAGCTCCCGCTTGTTGACCTTACGCAGGCTGATGATTCGCATGGTGTCACCGCGCTGCACGAAGACCACCACATACAGGCGCTGCTCGATGACGGCGAAACCGACTTCGCGCAGCTCTCCATAGTCCGCGCGATCGTCCACGAAACAGAGCACATCCTGCCATTCAATCTGGTTTGCCAGCGACAGCGAAACGCCATGCTTTTGCTGATTCGCGGCATCCTTGTTGGCATCGTATTCTGTTTTCATGAGATTTATTGTACTTACATTTAATCATTGAGGCAATGATTTTTTGTACTTACTTTAATTCTCTTTCTACTTGTCGTCGCCGCTGCGCTCCATCTGCACTTTGCTGGTCAGCCCGCCTCTGTCATCAAGCGTGTGGGTAACTTCTTTCACTAGCCAGCCCTGGCCGTCGATCTCAGGCTTGAACCCTGTCACCCGCACAGGGGTCTGGGGCATCAGCTCTGGCACACCAATAGCAAGGTTCAGGTCAAACGTGGCCATTCCTCGATTGATTCGCTGCAGCTCGGCCTTAGCAGCGGCCAATGCATCGGCCTCACTGCCGAAGGTTTCCCGCATGGTCTTGAGGTTGCCGTCTTTCTTGCCAGCAATTACTTCCTTGCGTTTTCCGAATTTGCGATCATTCCAAAGCGCTTTCACTCCATCGTATGCATCGCGTGTGCTGCTGGCCCAGCGGTGTTGATCGCCATCCACACGGGTGATCTCAATCGTCGGCAGGCTTTCGCCCTTGCTGTTCTTGGTGCCGTTTATGGGCATGAAAAGCAGGTGCTTTTTCTTCACTGTGGCCACGGCATCATATTTACGCGCTAGGCGAGTGATGAAGTGCATGTCTGATTCGTTGGTCTGGTCGATGTGCTGCACCTTAGTGGCGCCAAGTTTTTCATCCACCTTATGGGTCAGGCTGTTGCGCTTGGCCAAGGTGGCCAGCATGGCGCCCAGAGTGGTGTCGTGCCAGCTCTTTTCAGTGCGCTTGCGGATCTCGCCGCCCAGGTCTGCTGCGCGGGCGCGGATTGTGATGACATCTGGCGCACCGCTGTGCTCGGATTCATCCACAACAAACGTGCCCTTATCAATCAACGACTGACCCAGCCAGCCCAGCTGCAGTTCGATTTCGGCTTCCTTTCGGGGTATGGCCAACTGTCCATCATGGTCGCTGAGCACAATGTCCAATTGGTCGGCCTGATTGGCCCGCCCCTCAGTCAGCGTCAAGCTGATGAGGCGCGCATCTATCGCTGGGGTAATGTCGCGGCCCTCAATCGTCAGCCGGTAGGTGGGGGTCAGATGGTTGTTGCCGCGATAGCCTGCGTTTTGTGAGCGCTCGCGCCTCAGTTTGTCTTCTGCGTTTTCTTCGTAGGCCATGGCTAAAACAGCAATCCGTCTAATGTGGGCTGCTGGCCACTGCCGCCAAAGAACTGCCCTTGATCGTCCACGGTCACACGTTCCCCGCCCTGGTCATCGTCTGCGCGGGTCAGCGTCAGGTCGAAGGCGATGCGGCGCGGCGTTCCGTCAGCGTAGTGCAGGGTGCCAGTCTCGCTTAGATTCTCGATCACGAACTGGCCAAAGACTTCACCCGTGCCGCCTACCAGCGCGAAAGGCCGCCCCATGTCACCCATGGCGCGTAGGGAGGCAATGCTCCAATAAGTGCCTGTCAGCTCAGGGGCAATCCAGCCACTCAGCGTAATGGTGTCATCACCTACGCCCACGAACTGTCGGGCCGCTCTGGCACCCACCCGGCTATTGCTTGCGTGGCGCCAGGCCGTGACGCGCTTGAGTTCGTCATAGGGCAGCGATTGAATCCCGAAGACAAATTGCCCCAGGCACATGAGTGTGCTGTTCATCATGCTCCTTTCAGTTCAGGTCGTACGTGGCACTGCGCCGGCGGGCGCCTGCCTGCTGTTCGCGCCTGTCCAGCTCCGCAGCCACTGCGCGCGCGATGGCTTGAGGGTCCATGCCTGGGGCCGGATTGATCGTGATGGTGTAAATGCTATTTCCTGCCGGAGCGGGAGCCACAGCAGGCCGCGATGCAATTGCGGTCCCGCGCTGAATACGTGGCACCGGCTGAGCCTGAATAGGCTCCGCATCACCACTCTGCCCCTGCAGGTTGACGCCCTGAACCTGCGGCAGCCCTTGCAACTGCTCCAAGCCCAGCAGCCGCACGCTTATCTGGTGCTCTCTTGGCAGAGCCAGTGCATCAGCAGGCAGAGCACCCAGCGATGGCATGACCGCCATCTGCGCAGCCATGAGCGGCAACTTCGGCACAGCAGCAGGCACCGGGTTCGCCTGCAGGGTCGCCGCCGGCAACTGGCCGGGCAGAGCGCCCAGCGTGGGCATGACTGCCATCTTCGCTGCCATGGACGGTAGCTGCGGCACAGCAGCAGGCACCGGGTTGGCTTGCAGCGTCGCCGCCGGCAGTTGGCTTGGCAGAGCGCCCAGCGTGGGTATGACTGTCATCTTCGCTGCCATGGACGGCAGCTGCGGCACGGCAGCAGGCACCGGGTTGGCCTGCAGGGTCGCCGCCGGCAACCGGCCGGGCAGAGCGCCTAGCGTGGGCGTGACGGCCATCTTCGCTGCCACGGGTGGCAACTGCGGCACAGCAGCAGGCACCGGGTTGGCTTGCATCGTCGCCGCTGGCAACTGGCCGGGCAGAGCACCCAGCATGGGCATGACCGTCATCTTCGCAGCCATGGACGGCAGCTGCGGCAGAGCAGCAGGCACCGGGTTGGCCTGCAGGGTCGCCGCCGGCAGCTGGCCGGGCAGAGCGCCCAGCGTGGGCATGACCGCCATCTTCGCAGCCATGGGCGGCAGCTGCGGCGCAGCAGCTGGCACCGGGTTGGCTTGCAGGGTCGCCGCCGGCAGTTGGCCAGGCAGTGCGCCCAGCGTGGGCATGACCGCCATCTTCGCAGCCACGGGCGGCAGTTGGGGCGCAGCAGCAAGCACCGGGTTGGCCTGTAGGGTCGCCGCAGGCAAGTGGCTGGGCAGCACGCTTAGCTTAGGCATGACCTCCATCTGCGCCGCCATAGATGGTACCGCTGGCATCGCTGGCGGTTGCAGTGTGGCATTGGCCGCCGGCACCATGGCACTGGCGGCCATGGCCAGCGCCGCAGCGCGCACGGTCGCCTGGCCGCCCTCAATACCCAGAGCTGCGCCTTCACTGATCCAGCCACCGAACTGAGTGAAGACCCGGCTAGGGGAGTTGATGCCTAGCTTTTCCTTGAACCACTGCGCGGCACTGCTGGCCGCACCGACTACCGTATCGCGCAACTGGCCCAGCTTCCCGGTGATGCCGCCGATCAGGCCATCAATGATCCAGCCGCCAAAGCTACTGAACATCGTCGCCATGCCTTGCCACGCCATGCTGGCCGTGGTTTGAATCAAGGCCCAGATGCTTGAGAGATTTGCAATGAACCCCATCCAAATCCCGACGGCGGTGGCAATGATGCCTTGCCATACTGAGTCCGAGATGGTGGCAATCTGCTGCAGGGTTCCCATGAACAGCGACGACAGCATGGACCAGATGCTTCCCAGCGCTCCTAGAAAGCCCTGCCATAGCATTGCTCCCGTGTTGACGATGCTGGCCCAGATGCCGCCAAGCCAATTGCCCAGATCCTCCCAAAGTAGCTTGGCACCGCCCACTATGTCTGCCCAATTGCTGTAAACCATCCAGCCCGACGTGATAAGCAAGCCCACCGGCCCAAGCATGCGCAGGAACCCAAGTGCAAGCCTGGCCAGCAGCGGCAACAAGCGGCCAGCCCCCGTAGCCATACCGCCAAATGCAGCGCCGCCAGCGGCAACACCGGCCAGCTTGGCCAACATCAGACGCACCAAAAAGCCTTTGGCCACTAACAGACCCAGCGGAATCAGCAATGCAGACGCAGCAGCCAGAAGTGCCCCAAACACGATCACGCCTTTGAGCAGACCACCCACAAGAGCAGGGTTCGCCTGCGTCCAGGCCGTAATGCGATCCAGCAGCGGATTGACCACGGCCAGCAAGTCCTTAACCTCAGACTTGAGGCTCTCGCCTACGATGGCCTTGAGGTTGAACAGACGGTTATCCGTCATCTTGCCTTGGGCGCTCATTGTCTGGTTTCGCGCCGATGCCTCGCGGGCCATGGATCCATCAGCCTGCTTGCTGTTGGCCAGGTCAATCTGGCGCCTCAGCTCTTCGGGCTTATCCACCAGCTTGGCCAGCGTGTCGGAATGCTCCATGCCCACCAGCTCCACCATGATGCCCATGCGCTTGGATTCCGGCGCCTTGCGTACCGCGTCCATCACCTTCATCAGCGTGCCGGTGGCATCCTTGGTCATGCCGGTTTCAATGGCCTGCGAGCTAAGCCCAATTTCCTTGACCGCACTCTGAAATTTCTTGGTGCCCTTGGTGGCTGCTGCGAATTTTGAAATGATGGCATTGGTCGCCGTGCTGGCGGTTTCGGCACGCTCGCCCAATGTCAGCAGGGTAGAACCCAGAGCTGCAGCATTGCGCTCGCTCATAGCCACCGTGGCCAGCACACCGCTGGTCCGGTTCAGATAGTCGATGATGTCAGCGCCTTTGCTGATAGCGTTGTCATCAAGGTAGTTGATAGCGTCTGCCAGGCCCCGGATATTGGTCAGCTCGATCTTGAAATTCTTGGCCACCTTGCCCATGGACTCGGTGATTTCATCAGGTACGGCGTCAAACGCAGTCGCCATCTCCGAAGCCATCAGCACGAATTCGCTGAGTTTGTCAGTAGGCACTTCCATGCGCGCAGCCGCAGTGAACATTTCCGCGATCTGCGTGGTCGCAAGCGGTACATGCTTGCTCAGCTCTCGTACTTGGGCCTCGATGCCGCTGTAAACCGCAGTCAGCTGTCCCGCATCATCCCTTGCCCCCGGAACCTGGCGCGCAATGCCCAGCATGGCATCTTCATGCGCCATGTAGCTTTGCACCGGCTTGACGGCGGTTTGCACCGTGCGTTTGCCAGCATAGACACCTACCGCGCCGGCCGCAGCCACGCCGCCTCCAATCGCAGCGGCCTTGGCTGACTGTTGCTGAATGCGCGCCAATTTGCGCTGCTCGTCGCCCTGGCGCTTCAGAGCCTCGGTCTGCCGCTGAATATTGGCTGTGGTGCTGGCAATGCTAGAGCGCAGCTGCATGTCGTGACTGGCAAGATTCTTGGTGCTGATGCCCGCTTCCCCGAGCTTGTCACGCAGCTGCTGCACACGCTGGCGTTCTGCAGTGAACTGAGCCCCCAGCTTTGCGGCCTCTGTGCGAGCTGCCGCAAACTGCTGTGCCATGGCTTTGGATGGCGGCCCAGCACTTCCCATGGTCGCGGCCAACTGGCGCACCTTTTCGTTAGCGGCCTGCAGCTTGGCCTCTATGTCACCTAACCCCTTTCGAGCTTCTGTGAATCTGCCTAGTGTTTTCTGAGTTTCATTCAGCTGTTTGAGCTGTTCGCGGGCCGCCTTGAGAGCGCCCGCCGTTTCTTTGCTGGCCTTGTCCATGCGCTTGAGCGGTGCCAGAGCCTTGTCGGCTAGGTCAAGGATGACGCGCAAGCGCAGGGATTTTTCAGCCATGGTGACTATTCCGGTGGGGCGTTAATCTTGTTGTGCAGCTCCACGGCCCGCCCCCTCCAGTCCATAAGTTCTTCAAGGCTCATGGGCCATAGTTCGCTGAGCGGCCAATGGAAGATGATTGCAATGTCGGCAATGGCGTCCTCTATTCGGGCAGGAAGTCTTCCCGATCCGCCTTCGGCAGCAAAAAATGCATCACCGCGCTGCCAAGGGCAACAAGATCGGCGGGGTCGATTTCTTGCACCACCTGCTTGATGAGTGGCGGCTCGGTCACACGCGGCAAGATGACGTGCAGCGCATCGGTGGACATGCGGAAAATATCAGTCAGCGCGATGCCGCGCAGAGCGCCGGCATTGGGCTTGCGCACCGTCACTTCTTCGATGGTCTTGCCACCAGGCAGGGTCAAAGGGTTGTCCAGCTTGACGGTCTTGGTGTTGATGTTGGCAGTAGACATGGCTTGATTGATTCAGGGATGAATGAAAGGGAAGTGGAAGGCGGCAGGGCCGCCCGGATTCATTGGATTGAGAAAGCCTTAGATGCCCAGGATCTGACGAACCTGCGCCATGAGGTCGGCGCCGCCAATCTTCTCGACCATGTTGATGGCGTCGATTTCAATCACGTCCTCACCGTCCATCACCAGTCGGTAGTAGTTCAGTGCCATCTTTGCCTTGAACTCGGTCTTCTCGCCGGCCTTGGCTGTGCCAGCATCGATTTCTTCCCAGCGCCCGCGCATGAAGATTTCAATGCTCTGGTATTCGCCGGTGTCGTCGGTCTGGGTGGCGCCAGTGAATCGCCACATGACGCCGGCCACCTTGGCATTGCCGAACTGCTTGAGCAATTCTTTCAGCCAACCGCCTGCCGTCAGCTCGGCTTCCATGGCCTCCATGCCGTGATCGACCTTTGCAGGCAGTCGCATGCCACCAGCACGCCATTCCTCCATCTTGCGTGTGAGCTTCGGCAGGACGACTTCTTCCATTTCGCCCACGTAATTCGTGCCGTCTACAAAGCAATTGAAATGCTTGAGAACCTTTGGCATTCCCATATTGTTTTCTCCTGTGGTTTACCGCTTAGGCAGCCGCTACGCGTTGTGCGAAGTCGGTGAAGTAGCGGTCTGTGATGCGCTGGTTGAAGGTCAGATCCTCCAGGGGCGGCACGGGGGTGTAGTCGTAGTCGATGGCCAACGAACCTTCTTTGAGCGTCCCGGATTCATTCAGGGTTTCGTCAAACCAGGCGCTACCGCCCAGCAGGTAGCCGCGCGCTGTCAGTTCGCTGAACTTGGCGTTGACGCCTTCCAGAATGTCCTTGACCAAAGTCGGGTGCAGCGGCTTGTCCACGGCCCACATATGCGATTCAGCGATGGCATCGGCCAGCACTTGGGCGGTGCGGGTCGCGCTCTCAAAGCTGAACAGCGGTTCGTCGGAGCAGGTGCGCGAACCCCAGAAGCGGAAGCCGTCGCGGTTCACCAGCGTGGTGATCTTGTTTTGGTTCAGCAGGCCCGCATCCGTGGCGGGGTTCTGCAGATCCCAGAAGATCGGCGGATTGATGCCGGTCACGCCATTAACTGCCACGTTGGACAGCGTTTTGTGCCAGCCTTGCTCCATGTCGATCTTGGCGCGCAGGCCCAATGCAAATGCTTCTGTGTAAGCATCTGCCGTGGCGTTGGCCGAGGTGTCCCAGATTTGGAAGTCGGCATGAATCAGCATCAGTTCACGCGCGGCAAAGCTGTTGCGGTAGGTGATGGCCTCCTGCACCGTCTTTTTGTAGGTGCCGCAGTAAGCCATGGCACGCAGCTGCTGTGCCAGGGACTGGAAGGCAGTGGCCACGGGCTGCGAAGAAAGACCAGGCGCACCCAGGATTCGGGGCTTGACGCCCAGCTTTGCCGGCGCGGAGAGCAGCGCCTTCATGCCGGTGTAGGTGCCGTCGGGCAATGTGGTGCCGATGACGTTGCTCACCAGATCGGCTTGGCGCTCCTCATCGGATGCGCCCACACCGTCAGGTACGCGCACCACCACCGTGACGGGCTGGCTTTGCGATGCGATGGCGTCCAGGCTCTTGGCCAGAGTGCCCAGCACGCCGGCCTTGCCGATGGCCTTGCGCACGTTGGTAATGAGCACCGGGGTGTCATAAGGGAAGGTGTCGGCGTCCGCATCGGATGCCGTGGCCACCAGGCCCACGATGGCCGTGGATGGGGTCTTGATGGGGCGGCTACCGTTCGTCAGCTCGATGACGCGGACGCCGTGGTGATACTCAGTAGTCATGGGCGCTTGGTGGTGGAAGTTGGAGACACCTCAAGTGTTCCAACACCCCCGCGCGCGCGCCAGCTTGGCTTGCTGTGTGAGCCGCGACTACATCATGCAGGGCTAAACCTGCACATTCACCGCATAGGCAAACAGTTCGTCTAGGTCAGATTCCGATAGCTGTAGCAATTGCGCCATGGCCTGCATGGTGGGGCTGGAGCGCTCCCAGGTGGTGGTGCGTTGGTAGCCAATTCTGGCCGTGTATCGCTGCACCTCGTCGGGGATTCGGTCAATTGCAGCGAGCACATCATCTTCGGTAATGCGCTTGATGGCAAAGAGAGCGACAAGGCCTTGTGCCGGAGTGCACAACCTAGGCTTGATATTGGTCGGCTGTGTCGGCGTGGGTACATACGGCACTAAGCTTTCATCATCTGCCAGCATGTACACGTTGCCGGTGTCTTTCAGTGCCCACTCTTCTGCGGATACGGGCCTCAGATATTCCGGGTCCGGCAGGACATGGGCATTTGCTTCTGTGTCTATCCAGCTCAACACACGTTTGTCCCCGTAGATGTCGATATAGGCGTATTGCATGCTTTTTCCTCAGTATTCGATGATGACCACGCCAGGGCTGCCGCTGCCGCCAACTGAGCCAGCGGTATACGTACCGTTGTAGACAGCGGCACCAAAGCCCTGACCTCCAGAACCGCCACCGCCTTGTCCCCTGGCATCGCCTCCAGGCCCGCCATACCACCACCCTGTACTCACGCCACCTGCGCCCATCGTTCCCCCGCCCCCCACGCCTCCGAACATGGGGCCAGAGGACGAAACACCGCTGGGCCACGACATACCAAAGCCGCTAGACCCGGACTGCCCGCCATAGAAAGAATTTCCTCCAATGCTGCCGGTTGGAGTGGTAGCGCCATCGCCGCCGACGCCCGGCCCACCGCCATTGCCCCAGCTCGGGATGATGCAAGGGAAACCTCCGCCACCGCCGCCCGCCGTGATGCTGATGCCTGTGCCCACAACTGTAGTGTTGCCGCCTGGCTGCCCGGCATTTCCGCGATCGCTAGAAGTGGGCGATGAGGTCGCGCCCACACCGCCCGCACCTACAACGATGGTCAATACTTGGCCCGGAGTTACCGTGTAAGGATTGCGGTTAACGCATGCACCACCGCCACCCCCGCC
>Ga0067045_1028889_pt1 | contig 26213 bp, 27 predicted proteins | sample TerdegcTABiofilm_FD_59184 | JGI IMG/M metagenome (GOLD analysis project Ga0067045, IMG submission 59184) | Combined Assembly of (Gp0054472, Gp0054536) Wastewater bioreactor microbial communities from Singapore -Terephthalate degrading... | reverse complement strand
TGAGGATAAAAAATTTTCGATCAGTGATATTGAATTATCGGCTAACATAAAAAAAGTTGATGCAGATCCTTTATCATTATTTTATAAAAACTCTTTAGAAGTAATTCCTAATCCTTCAATAGTCTATTCGGAAAAAAATCCGGTTCTATTTTTCTACTCAGAACTTTATAATCTTGTACTTGATGATCCCTCATCAAATTTTACATTACAAAAAAATATTTTCAACAGCCTTGGTAGATCTGTCTATAAAAATGACAAGCTCATAAGTCAAGGTAAGAATTCTGTAGTCGAATATGGTTTAATAAATCTTAGCAAGCTGCCAACGGATTCATATACTCTGGAATTCAGTTTAATTGATAATGCCACAAAACGTGCATTTGTTTCCTCAAAAAGATTTTTTCTGCATAACCCAAAAGTAGTAGATACAGAAGGATCTCAGCGAATTAGCGGCACTTTTATTGGAAGTGAATTTGCCTTAATGACTAAAGAAGAATGCGATTTACTATTCCAGCAATCAAGGTATGTTGCTTCTAATACTGAAATTAATCAATACAAAGCAATTGATTCGCTTAATGCGAAGAGGGAATTTTTGTATAAATTCTGGAAGAATCGTGATACTGATCCGTCTACACCTCAAAATGAATTTAAAATTGATTACATGAAAAGACTTGAGTATGCTAATGAAAATTTTACTACAGGAATAAAAGCCGGTTATTTAAGTGATAGAGGAAGAGTTTACATGCTTTATGGCGAGCCGGACCAGAAAGATTATTTCCCGAGCGAAATGAATCTTAAACCCTATGAAGTCTGGTTTTATAATAACATCGAAGGCGGTGTTTCATTTATATTTGGTGATATTACCGGATTTGGAAATTATGAACTTCTCCATTCGACAATGAGAGGTGAGTATAAAGACGAAAACTGGATGAGAAGAATAACTACATTATAGAAATTGAAAATTGATAAAAATAAAATCGAGTTTTTTCTTTTTCGTTTTATTCTTTCGTTATTGAAAAAACTCGGATTGAAAAGAGCCCGTCAGTTCGCTACTAAAATTGGGATATTTATTTATTACTTTATACCAATCAGGCGTAGCATCACAATTGCTAATCTTAAAAAAGCATTCCCTGATAAATCTTCTTCCGAAATCCGATCCATTGCAAGAAGGAATTATCAAAGCATTACTATTACTTTTTTTGAATTGATGCTTATTCCACATCTCTCTCAGGATGAAATTGATAAACAGGTTTTTATTGATGGCATTGAATTAATAAATGAGAAATTACAAAAGGGGAAAGGTCTAATTCTTTTAACCGCACATTATGGTAATTGGGAATTTATCATTGCATATCTCGCACCAAAACTCGAAGGTAAGTTCAATGTTCTGATTAAACCGCAACGTAATCCTTATATTACCAAATGGTTGGAAGAAACACGTCATGTTGCTCATACTAAAATTATACCGATTGGTGTTTCGATTAAATCAATTTATCAAGCTCTCAATAAAGGTGAAGCAGTTCTAATAGCAGGTGATCAGCGCGGACATGTGGATGGACCAAGATTAAGTTTCTTCAACCAGCCGACAGCGTATTACACGGGTACTGCTGCAATTGTAAATAGAACAAAGTGCGATTTATTAGTGTGCTTAATTAAAAGGGAGAAAGACTTTTCTTATAAAATGGTGATTAAGACAATAGACTTTTCAGAGTTTCCTTCCGATGAAGAGGGATGGAAAAACGCATTTACTCAAAGTTACATAAAAATTCTAGAGCAACATGTAAAGGACTCACCCGAACAATATTTCTGGATGCATAAACTTTGGAAATATTAAAAGACAAAGAAAGAATACTGGTTATTCAAACGGCATTTTTAGGAGATGCTATTCTAACTTTGCCGATGATCCAGAAACTAAAAGAAATATTTCCCGATTCATTAATCGATGTTATTTCAATTCCTCAAACTCAAGAAGTATTCGAGAACTCTCCTTATGTAAATAGACAATATTCATACGATAAAAAGGGGAATCAGAAATCTCTATTTAGTCTATTCAGATTTGCAAGAGAACTTAAGAAGAATAAATATACACATCTTTATTCGCCGCACCGTTCATTTAGAACTTCAATGTTAGTTTATTTGCTTGACGTAGAGAACTCATTTGGATTTGATAGTGCGTCATTAAACTTTGTCTATAAAAAAACTATACGATATGATAATCGAATTCATGAGGTCTCTCGCAATTTGACTTTGATAGGGGTGAATGTTAAAAATGAGAATTGGAAAGTATTACCAGAAATTAAGAATTCTCCTGAAACAGTAGTTAAAATAAATAATTTGATTCAGGATATAAAAAATCCAATTGTAGCAATCGCACCCGGATCAGTATGGCAAACAAAAAAATATCCCGAAGAGCATTTTGAAATTGTCAGTAAGCATCTTATCGACAGAAATTACTCTGTAATATTTATCGGCGGTCAGTCGGACTTTGAAATATGTGAACGTCTTGCAAGCCGAATAAGTGGCAAATCGTTAAACTGTGCCGGTAAACTATCCATTTGCGAATCAATCGAACTATTAAAGCTAAGTAAACTATTAATCTGTAACGATAGCGCTCCAACACACATGGGCATGGCGGCTAATATTCCGGTTCTTACAATCTATTGTTCAACTGTTCCGGAATTCGGTTTTTCCCCTTACAATAAATACAGTTCTACACTATCCCTCGATGGACTAAAATGCAAACCATGTGGAATTCATGGCAGAAAAAATTGTCCAATTAATACTTTTGATTGCGGATTAAAACTCACTCCCGAAACAGTAATCCAAAAAGTTGAAGAAATTCTTACATTAAAAGAAAAATAATTCTCAAATATTTATATTTACATTCCATTTTAAGGATTTGACATGAAGTGGTTTAATTGGGATTTTATTAGAAAAACAACTTTTCACATTACTCCAAATTACCCGGATTCTTCTACAAAAAATTACAAGTTTAGTGTTTTAAGGTTAGCTGTCTATACACTCATTTATACTTTTATCGCATGGTTGGTATTAATTTTTATTCTATCCGTAACACCACTAAAAGAATTTATTTTTGTACTTGATAATCAGGAATTAATTGAACAAAAAAATAAGATTAATGACTTACAATTAAAGGTAGAAGTATTAACCGAGCAGTTGCAGAAAATTGCAAGTACGAACGAGCGAATGAAATTTGCACTGAAGTTAGCTAAATCTGATTCAATTAATGCCTCAAATCCTCTCTACGATACTTTAAAAAAAACAATTAATAAAAAGCTTCCTGTTGGAGGCAGCATTTATAAAGTGTTTACTGATTTACTGAATAATTTTAAGCAATCAAATAGTAGTTTAATTTTTTTTGAACCGGTTACCGGAGTTATAACACAAAATTTTAATCCTGATAGAGGTCATCTTGGAATTGACTATGGAGTAATTTCCGGTTCACCTGTTTATGCTGCGAGCGGTGGTATGGTAATTTTTTCTGATTATACTGCCGAGGATGGTTTTATGATGATAATAAACCACGATAACGGTTATATTACAATTTATAAGCATTGTTCCTCCTTACTTAAAAAGCAGCGCGACTTTGTTAAACAGGGTGAACTAATAGCGCTTAGCGGTAACTCGGGTAAGAATACAACCGGTCCGCACCTTCATTTTGAAATTTGGCATAAAGGTAAACCAATTAATCCAGAAGAAATTTTAATTAAATAGGAGTTTTCAATGCCGGCAAAGAAAGATACTCATTCAGAAGATGTAAGCATTATAAGTAATGGTGTTACTATTGATGGAAATTTGAAGAGCGATGGTAATGTTAGAATTGATGGAATTATAAATGGAAATGTTTCCGTAACTGGAAATTTAACATTAGGCGACTCTTCTAAAATAATTGGAGAGGTTAAGGCTCGTAATATTACAATGAGTGGTCAAATTGAAGGAAGAGTATTAGTTGATGAAAAATTAAGGCTTGAATCTAAATCTGTTCTTAAAGGAGATCTTGTTGCTAGAACCTTAATAATTGAAGAAGGTGCTTTTTTTGACGGACGAAGCTCTATGGATCAAAACAAAGCCGGTTCAAAAGTATTTGAATGAGTGAGGAAAATTATACTTCAAAATTTTCTGAAAGCTATAGGAAAATTGGACCATACATTGGTCTTGGTACACAATTAGCAGCAACCATAATCTTAATGTTTTTTCTTGGTAGGTGGCTTGATGATAAACTTGATACAGCTCCTTTATTAATGATTATCTTCTCATTTTTAGGCGGATTTGCCGGATTATATAACTTTATTAAAACTGTTTTACTACTCAATAAAAAAATTGATAAGAAAGATTAAATACCCCCTTTTATTACCCTCAATTTGCATACTGATTCTTTTAGTATTGCAACATTATCAAATCATTTCCAAAGTATTTAGGGATTCAGTTTTCTATGCTTGCCTTATTATGATGATAAATTTTACCTTTTTCTTAATTTTCTGGGAATATTCAAAGAATAAAAACAACAAGACCTTTCTAATTTTCAACCTTGGCGGGATGGCTTTCCGCCTTATTCTTACACTTATTGGTGTATTTGTTGTGATAAAATTCTTGAATATTGACAAATATGCGTTTATATTTGCACTCTTCATATGGTATATCTTGTTCATTACCTATGAAGTTGTATTATTTAAGAAAAAAGCTGAAAAAGTTACATAATCCTAAAAAATGAAGTAAATGTGGACATCTGATTCGACTGCTGTAGCAGATACATTAAAAGAAGCCGCCGGTAGCCAGGATACGGGCTGGATTATGCACCATGTTCTGGATGCTCGGGAGCTGGATCTAACGCCATTCGGTATTATTCATCTTCCACAAATTCATTTGTTTGGAATGGACATTTCCATTACTAAACATGTTGTATTTATGTGGATTGCAGTCCTTTTATTAGTATTGGCTTTTATTGCTGCAAGAAAGTCTTATCAAAAATCTCTTGTACCACGCGGTGTAACTAATTTACTGGAAGTACTTATTGTATTTGTTCGTGATGAAATTGCCAAACCAACTATTGGTCATGGTTTCGAAAAGTTTTTGCCATATTTACTAACTGTATTCTTCTTTATTCTAACATGTAATTTTCTTGGATTGATTCCATACGGATCGACGGCAACAAGTAATATTTCAGTAACCGCTACATTAGCAACAATTTCTTTCATGGTTATACAGATTGGCGGAATAATGAAGAATGGCTTCTTTGGATATTTCAAAGGATTAATTCCACATGGAATACCGGTGTGGCTTCTTCCGATTATGTTTGTTGTTGAACTACTTGGACTTTTTACAAAACCATTTGCATTGGCAATTCGTCTCTTTGCGAACATGACTGCCGGTCATATTGTTATAATGGCATTAATCGGTTTAATTTTTATCTTACGTACGTATTTTGTAGTACCGGTTTCAATTTCATTTGCATTATTTATTTTCTTGCTTGAAATATTAGTTGCACTTATTCAAGCATATATTTTTACAATGTTGTCTTCACTTTTTATTGGGATGGCATATCATCAAGAGCATTAATTATTTAATAACAGTTCATAATAGGAGGAAGTTAAATGGAATACGCATATTTAGCAGCTGGTTTTAGTGCGGCATTAACCGTTATAGGCGGTGCTTTCGGAATTGGTAAATTGGCAAGTGCAGCAATGGAAGCAAGCGGTCGTCAGCCCGAAGCTGCCGGTGAAATTAGAACATCAATGATTATTGCTGCAGCTCTCATTGAAGGTATTTCACTTTTTGCTCTGGTTATCTGTATTCTTCTTGCATTAAAGTAATAGTAGTTTTTCTCTAAATATGAGGAAATTTTTATAATGATATTAGCTGATTTATTTGTTATTGCTCTTGCAAGCGGTGGAGAAAGCGGTGGGCCCCTCGATGTTAATCCCGGTGTAATTTTATGGACCGTGGTTACATTTATCTTCCTTCTGCTAATTCTTAAAAAGATTGCATGGAAACCGATTCTTAATTCGCTTAAAGAAAGAGAATCTTTTATTAAGGAATCTCTTGAAAAAGCTGAGACTGCTAAAAAAGAGGCTGAAAAATTAATTTTAGATAATAAGCAAGCAATGCATAAAGCAGAAGAAGAAGCAAAGAAAATAATTGATCAAAGCAGAGAATACGCAGAAAAATTAAAATCTCAGATTCTTGACGAAAGCAAATCTCAAGCTAAAAAAATGATTGAAGATGCTGCCGGCGAAATTGATAGAAAAAATGCCGAAGCTTTCAACAAGTTGAAAGAGCAGGTAGCTGATATCGCAATTCAATCTGCCGAAAAAATATTGAGAGAGAATCTTGATAAGGATAAACAAGTGAAATTAGTTAAAAAATATATGGATGACCTTTCCAAGAACTAATGAGTGTTTTTAGAATTTCATACCGTTATGCTAATTCTTTTTTTCAGCTTGCTGAAGAAAAAAAATTATTAGACAAATTTTCCGATGATGTTGAATTGGTTTTTAATACACTAGTTCATTCTAAAGAATTGAGAACTGTGTTACGAAATCCGGTTATCAAACAGAATGAAAAGAAAAAGCTTCTTTTCAAAATTTTCGGTTCAAAAATTCAAAAAGCTACATCCGAATTTTTGGAATTCATCATCGAAAAAAACCGGGAGGATATTCTAACAGAAATAATGAGTGAATTCCTGATCCTTAAAGATCAAAAAGAAGGGATTGTAAGAACAAAGATCACTTCTTCTATTGAATTGACGGACTCAATAAAAAAAGAGATAGTTGCAAAATTAGAAAATCGAATAAATAATAGAGTAAAACCAGAATATTCTGTCGATCAGAATTTAATCGGGGGTTTTATCGTAAAAATTCAAGATACCGTTCTTGATGCATCGGTAAAACATCAGCTCGATTTATTAAGAAAAAAATTCTCGGAAGAGATTAGCATTTCGAACAATTAGGAAAATAATATGGCTGAAATTAGACCTGACGAAGTAACTGCGATACTTAGAAAACAACTTGCCGGTTTTGATAACGAAGTTGATATTTATGAAGTTGGTACAGTTCTGCAAGTGGGCGATGGAATTGCGCGTGTTTATGGTTTATCCAATGTTATGGCAAGTGAATTGGTTGAATTCCCTAATAATGTAACAGGCATGGTTCTTAATCTTGAAGAAGATAATGTGGGATGTGTTCTGTTTGGTGAAACAAGTTTGATAAAAGAGGGAGACACTGTTAAAAGGACTAAACGCGTTGCCTCATTTCCGGTGGGAGATAAGTTATTAGGCAGAGTTGTTAATCCACTCGGTGAACCTTTAGATGGCAAAGGAACAATTCAGTTTGATAAGTATATGCCCATCGAAAGAAAAGCACTTGGTGTTATTGCACGTCAAGGGGTTAAAGAACCTCTTCAAACAGGTATTACTGCTATCGACGCAATGATTCCAATTGGTCGTGGTCAGCGTGAACTAATTATCGGCGATCGTCAGACAGGTAAAACAGCTATTGCAATCGATACAATTATTAATCAGAAATACACTCATACAGAAGAAGCCAAAAAATACGGAATCAAACCAGTTTACTGCGTTTATGTAGCAATCGGTCAGAAGAACTCAACAATTGCGCAGGTTGTTGCAAAGTTAGAAGAAGAAGGTGCAATGGCATATACAACAATTGTTTCTGCACCGGCTTCATCACCTGCACCGCTTCAATATATTGCTCCTTATTCAGGCGCAACATTAGGCGAACACTTTAGAGACTCAGGTCGACATTCGCTTGTAATCTACGATGATCTTTCAAAGCAAGCTGCTGCTTACCGTGAACTTTCATTATTACTTAGAAGACCTCCCGGACGCGAAGCTTATCCCGGTGATGTGTTCTATCTACATTCACGTTTGCTTGAACGAGCTTCTAAATTAAGTGAAGATCTTGGCGGTGGAAGTTTAACAGCACTACCGATTATTGAAACACAGCAAGGAGACGTTTCCGCTTATATTCCAACAAACGTTATTTCAATTACCGATGGTCAGATTTATCTTGAACCAAACTTATTCAATGCCGGTGTGCGTCCGGCTATTAACGTTGGTATTTCGGTTTCCCGTGTTGGTGGTAATGCTCAAATAAAAGGTATGAAGAAAGTTGCCGGTTCTCTTAAGATCGATCTTGCACAATATCGCGAGTTAGAAGCTTTTGCTAAGTTCGGTTCTGATCTTGATAAAGCAACTCAAAAAATTCTTGCCAAAGGATCACGTCTTGTTGAATTATTGAAACAGGGACAATACATACCTATTCCGGTTGAGAAACAGGTGGTTTCTGTATTCCTTGGTACAAATAATTTCTTGGATTCTATAGAAGTTAAAAATGTAAAGAAATTTGAAAAAGAATTTCATGAATATGCTGAATTAAAGTATCCAACTATTTATGAGAATATCAGATCAACAAAAGAATTAAAAGATGATACAGTTCAGTTGTTGAAAAAAGCAGCTGAAGAGTTCTTAGAAAAATTTAATAAGTAGAATAGAAATATTTTCTTAATTACTGTAATTAGATGGCAACACTCAGAGACATAAAAAGAAGAATTAAAGGTGTTAAAAACACGCAGCAAATTACAAAAGCAATGAAAATGGTTGCTGCTGCAAGATTACGCCGCGCTCAGGAAAATATTATTAATTCCCGTCCTTACTCAAGAAAAATTTCTGAGGTTCTTGGTCATCTATTAAAGATTGAAAAAAATATTAATAACCCCCTTATTACCGAACGTAAAGTTGAAAACGTTGCTCTAATTGTTATTACCTCGGATAGAGGTTTATGCGGTAGTTTCAATATTAATGCAATTAGGTTTGCGGAAGATTATATTAATAATGAATTGAGTGAATTAATTAATAAAGGAAAGGTTAAGCTTTATTGTCTTGGTAAAAAAGGGAACGACCACTTTACACGGCGACATTACAATGTAACCGGTTCTTACCCCGGAATTTTTTCCCACTTGAAATTTGAATTTGCATCCGGACTTGTTAGAGAATTAACTCATAAATTTTTATCCGGCGAGATTGATAAAGTTTTAGTAGTATTCAATGAATTTAAATCCGTTATTCAACAAAAAACTGTAATCGAACAGTTGTTGCCCATTAAACCGTTTGAGGAATCAACCGGCGATACAAACTATTCTGATTACATTTACGAACCGGACAAATTAGGTATCATTAATACAATGCTGCCTAAACATTTGAATGCTCAGATGTGGCGATACTTATTAGAATCATTTGCAGCTGAATTAGGTGCAAGAATGACTGCTATGGATATGGCAACTGAAAATGCCAAAGAGTTAATTCGTTCATTGAACTTGACATATAATAAAGAACGTCAAGCTTCTATTACAAGAGAAATTATTGAAATTGTTTCCGGAGCGAATGCCTTAAAAGGAAGTTAAATTATTAACTTTTGAAATGAATTCCCTTTTTATTATCTTTTAATTGAGTTGATAGGCTATGCTCGAAGAATTATCAGAAAAGCTTGAACGTGCTCTTAAAAAAATTACTGGTCAGGGTAGAATTTCCGAATCTAATATTTCGGATACTCTGCGCGAAATCAGACGTGTTCTTTTGGATGCTGACGTTAATTATAAAGTTGCCAAACAATTTATTGATGATGTTAAAGAAAAAGCTATTGGCAAAGAAGTTATTTCTTCTGTTACTTCAGGTCAATTAATTACTAAAATTATTTATGACGAGCTGACAAAACTTCTTGGAAGTACCGGATCCGAACTTACATTAAATCCATCCGGAATTACTTCTATTATGTTGATTGGATTACAGGGTTGCGGTAAGACAACTTTCAGTGCCAAATTAGCTAAGTATTTGAAAGATAGAAAAAGAAATGTTCTTTTAGTTGCTGCTGATGTTTACCGACCTGCTGCTATAGATCAATTGAAAATACTGGGTTCACAAATTTCAGTTCCGGTTTTCTCAATTGATGATAGTAAAGATCCGGTAAAAATTGCTTCCGAAGCAATGATCTATGCTAAAGAGAACGGATTGAATACTGTTATTGTTGATACAGCCGGTCGTTTACATGTTGATGAAGACATGATGAATGAAGCCGGTGCCATCAAAGCTAAAATCAATCCTACAGAAACTTTGTTTGTGGTGGATTCAATGACCGGTCAGGATGCTGTTAATTCTGCAAAGGCATTCCACGAAAAAGTTGATTTTGATGGCATTGTTATTACTAAGCTTGATGGTGATTCAAGAGGCGGTTGTGTTCTTTCAATTCGTGCTGTTGTAGATCGCCCAGTTAAATTTACCAGTCTTGGTGAAAAATTAGATTCGATCGAAATATTTTATCCTGATCGTTTAGCATCAAGAATATTAGGAAAAGGTGATATTGTTTCGCTCGTTGAAAAAGCCCAGTTACAGATTGATGAAAAGGAAGCGGAAGATCTTGAGAAAAAATTCCTTGAGAACAAATTCGATTTTGACGATTTTCTTAAACAGATTAAAATGATAAAAAAAATGGGTTCTCTAAAATCTTTGCTTTCGATGATTCCGGGACTTGGTTCTAGCATTAAAAATGCCGATATTGACGATAAGCAGATAGTAAAGGTTGAATCAATTATTCAATCTATGACTAAAAAAGAGCGGTCGAATCCTAAAATATTGAATGGAAGCAGAAGAAAAAGAATTGCAAGAGGAAGTGGAAATACTATTCAGGATGTAAATAGACTAATTAAGCAATTCGAAGAAATGCAGCGCATGGTAAAAATGTTGAGTTCAAAATCCGGTAAGTCCGGCATGCTGAACATGAAAAATTTTAGATATAATTAATAATAAAAAAATCAAATGGAGGAAAAAACAAATTGGCAGTTAAGTTAAGACTGAGAAGAATGGGAAAAAAGAAACAGCCGGTTTATAAAGTTGTTGCGGCTGATTCACGTTCACCTAGAGACGGTAAATTTATTGAAGCGATCGGATTGTATAATCCTAAAACTAATCCTGCTACAGTTGATATAAACGAGAATCGTGCACTTTACTGGTTGGGTGTTGGTGCACAACCGACTGATACTGTTAAAAATATCTTGACAAATCAGGGGATAATTCTTAAACAGGAATTGACAAAAAAAGGTTTATCCGAAGAACAGATTTCTGTTAAACTTGATGAATGGAAAAAATTGAAAGAAGCATCTCTTACCGCTAAATTGAAAAAACGTGAAGAGAAAGCTAAAAGCAAGAAAGCATCCGCTGAAAAAGCTGAAGAAAAGTCTGATAGTGCAGTGGAAGCAAAGGGTACTGCTTCCGAATAAGCTGTTCCATTTAAGGTTCAGCCGGCACCTTAAATACGTACCCTTATTCATTAAATATAGGTACTCTCATGAAGGAATTTATTGAATTTATTGCAAAGCATCTTGTTGATAATCCCGACGGTGTTTCGCTCGATGAAGTTACTCCCGACGAAAAGACTGTTGAGCTTACTTTAAAAGTTGGTGCTGAAGATGTTGGCAAAGTAATTGGTAAGCAAGGTAAAACCGCTCAAGCTATGAGAACATTGCTTACAGCTATTGCAGCTAAAGAGGGGAAACGAGCAATTTTAAAAATATTAGATTAATCCGGTATTCATTCGGATTACTTTAGTGGATCAATTTATTTTAATTGCTAAAATTGTTGCTCTTAGTGGCTCTGATGGTTTTCTTGTTGTTGATTCTTATTCCGATTTCAATGAGAGGTTTTACGATCTAAATAAAATTTTTATCGAATTCTTCAATAATAAGAAAGATTTTCTTGTTGAAGAGGTTCATAAAAAAAAAGGAAAATTTTTGCTGAAAATTAAGGGGTTTAATTCCTCTGACGACGCAAAAATATTTCTTGGTAAGCGGATTTTCATTGATGAAAATGATTCAGTTAAACTGAGCAAAAATACTTTTTTCATTCATGATATAATTGGCTCCGAAGTCTTTAAAAATAAAGTTCTTTTAGGTTCTGTGGTAGATGTTCTTGTTTTACCGGCTAACGACGTTTATGTGGTTTCGGACGATAGAAATAGAAAAATATTAATCCCCGCGATCAAAGATTATATTAAAAAAATAGATCCGGTTAAGAAAAGAATTGATTTAGAAGCGGATTGCGACTTGCTTTATGAAGATGAGAATTGATGTAATCTCTGCCGTCCCAGATTCTCTTTCCAGTCCTCTGAATACCAGCATTATTAAGAGAGCTCAAGAGAGAGAAAAGGTTGAAATTGTTGTTCATAATCTTCGTGATTATGCTTACGATAAGCATAAACAAATTGATGATAAACCCTTTGCTGGCGGTCCCGGTATGCTTCTTAAACCCGAGCCGTTCTTTGAATGCATTGAAAAACTTTTAAGCGAAAGAAAATATGATCATATTATTTTTCCATCACCCGGTGGAAAATTTTATGACCAGCAAATGGCTAACAAATTTTCTTTGGCTAAAAATATTATAATTATTGCCGGACATTATAAAGGTATTGATGATAGAGTCCGCCAGAAATTTGCAACCGATGAAATTTCAATAGGCAGATATATCCTAACCGGCGGCGAAATTGCTGCAATGGTTATAATTGATTCTGTTGTACGTCTTTTACCCGGCGTTCTTAATGATAGTGAATCTGCTCTTAATGATTCTTTGATGGATGGAGACATTATTGAAGCTCCATACTACACTAGACCGGCAGAATATAAAAATATGAAAGTACCCGAAGTATTACTTTCGGGTCATGAAAAAAAAGTTAAGGATTGGAAAGAAGAGCAATCAAAAATTTTAACAGAAAAGTGGAAAAAAATAAATAATCTGGAGTAACAAATGGACAAACTAAAAGAAATAGTGGCTGATCAGATGAAATCTGATTTACCGGTATTTAAAACCGGCGATCATATTCGTGTACACGTTAGAGTTATCGAAGGTGATAAAGAAAGAATTCAACCTTATGAAGGTGATGTAATCAACATTAGAGGTAATGGATTAAATAAAACTTTTACCGTTAGAAAAATTGCTAGCGGTGTTGGTGTAGAAAGAATTTTTTCTTATAACTCTCCTAAAATTTCTAAAGTAGAAATTATCCGCGAAGGTAAAGTTAGAAGAGCAAAACTTTTTTATCTGCGCGAACTTTCTGGAAAAGCAGCACGAATCAAAGATAAGAGAGTTAAATAAAGTTTTCTTCTTTTATTGAAACCCCGAGTGTTCGGGGTTTTTTTATTTTTATCATTTGGAGAATTTATGAAGTTATTTTTACCCCCGAATATCTATGCCGGGATTCTTAAATCTTTTCTCAAACAGTACAAAGAGCTGGATATTGAAATCAAAGAGTCGTCACTGCTAAGTAATGAACTTGAAAATGATAAGGATGCTGTTGCATTGATACCAAGTATGGATTTGATAAATCACCGCGAAGTTTTTGTCTCCGGAAAAGCCGGTATCTCTTTCGATGGAACTCTTTCAAATGCTTATTTCTATTTAACCGATAATTCCCAACGGACACTTGGCAATATTTTTATTCGCGGCGATGTTTCTGTAAATGAGATAATTCTAACAAAAATTTTATTTGAAGAAAGATTTTCTGCTGAGGTAGAGATTACGCTTGATACCCATAAAGATCCAACCAATACCCAGAATACTCTTGTCGTAGGAATTGAAAATTTTACAAATTGGGATTACAACTCAAGTATCAGTTTCTCCGACCAAATGGCTGATTTGTTGGACTTACCATACGTCAATTTCATTTTTGCATCTTATAACAAAGGAAACCTGTCACGATTGGAATCTTTTTTCAATGGCGTAGATGCAAGTGTGGAAGAAAATATTTCTGAATTACTAAATGATTTATCTCTTAGCGAAGAAATTAAGAATTATGTTCAGAGTAACCTGGGCTCCGTATATTTTGAAATGACCTCGAATGAATCCGAAGCACTTAATGAAATGATTAAACTGGTTTATTACCACGGAATAATCGAAGATATATTTGATGTGAAATTTATTTAAAGACCTCTTACAATGTGCAAGAGGTCTTTGATTGTTCTTTTAATCAAGCGAAACGTGTGAATAAGAAATTACATTGGGATTATTCCGGATAGCTTCTAGCATGTTACCAGTTGCAGAAGTTTGTAATTTCAAGGTACAGCAAGCAACCAGACCACCATCAAAAATAATATTTTCAACCTCTTCAATATTTATGTTACCCTGTCTAAGTACATCAAGAACCGAGGCAAGAACACCGGGCTTATCGTAGTGTTTTACAACAAGCTGATAATGTGCGTCAGTTGCTTTAGCCCTGTTAACCCAATGATCAATTACACCGCTGTTAATGTAGTGTAAAATAATATTTACTGTTTCTTCCGCAACTGCATTCTGTGCTTGCTCTGTGGATGCACCAATATGATGGGTTACATATACGTTATCAAGTTCCTGTAGCTTTGAAACGACGGTTCCATCTTTTCCTTCCGGTTCACCTTTAAAAACATCGAGACCTACTTTTATTTTCTTTTCTTTCACTGCATTAATTAAAGCTTCTTCGTCAATAACATCATGTCTGGAAGTATTAATTAATATTGAACCGGGTTTCATTAATTTGAACATATCGGCATTAAACAAGCCTTTTGTTTGTGGTGTTGCTGGAAGATGAATAGAAACAACATCGGCAATTGGTAATATCTGATCAAATTCTGAGAAATCTTTTGCACCATATCCCTCTATACGAGTAACATCTTTTGCATAGATGTTCATACCAAATGCCTGAGCGCGCTTTGCAACTTCTTTACCAATATTTCCATATCCTACAATTGCAAGAGTCTTACCGAAAATTCCTTCGGCTTTGGAATATTCTGCTTTATTCCATTTACCGGCTTTGAAATCAGCAACGTTGTGAGGAATTCTTCTATCTAAAGCAATCATCAAACCAATTGCCAACTCTGCAACAGCAATTGAATTTTTACCTGGACAGTTAGAAACGTAAATCCCTTTTTTGTTTGCTGCTTTAATGTCGATGTTATTTACACCGGCACCGGCACGTACAATAAGATTTAGTTGATTCGATGCTTCTATTGTTTTTTCATTTACTACTGTTGAACGGACAACAATACAATCTACATCTTTAACTGCTTCAGGTAAATCATTCTCTCCAAGTTTTGGATTGTAAATTACTTCGATACCAGAATCTTTCAATCTCTGAATGTACTGCTCGGGAAATTTGTCTGCGATTAATACTTTCATTTTCATTTCTCACCTTCGATTGTTTATAAATATGTCCTAGATATTAATTATAACAGCATATTACTTCATCATAGGAATTTTTATTTCAAACTTTTTAGCATTTTCAATTGCCTGTTCATAACCGGCATCTGCATGACGGACGATACCCATCCCAGGATCGTAAGTTAAAACTCTCTCTAATCTCTCTTCAGCTTCTTTCGTTCCATCAGCAACAACAACCATACCGGCATGAATCGATTTCCCAATTCCAACACCGCCGCCATGATGAACCGAAACCCAGCTTGCACCGCCGATAGCATTTAATAGAGCGTTTAATATCGGCCAATCTGCAATTGCATCGCTACCATCAATCATTCCCTCGGTTTCTCTGTTTGGTGATGCTACAGAACCGCAATCGAGGTGATCTCTACCAATTACGATTGGCGCACTAACTTTACCTTCGGCAACCAAACGATTAAATATTTTTCCCATCTTAGAACGTTCGCCATATCCAAGCCAGCAAATGCGTGCGGGTAATCCCTGAAAATGTACTTTTTTCTGGGCCATCTCAATCCATCTTATCAGTGGTTTGTTTTCTGGAAATGTTTCCATAACAGCTTTATCTGTTTCGTAAATATCATTTGGATCACCTGATAAAACAGCCCAGCGGAATGGTCCTTTGCCATCGCAGAAGAGGGGACGGATATATTCAGGAACAAATCCCGGAATATCGAAAGCATTCGAAACACCATTATCTTTTGCTTCGCCTCTAATATTATTTCCATAATCAAATGCAACGGAGCCACGCTCCTGAAATTCTAACATTGCTTTTACATGTGCAACGATAGTCTTTTTTGAAAGTGAAATATATTTATCAGGATTTTCTTTACGTAATTGTAATGCTTCTTCAAAACTCATTCCCATTGGCACATAACCGTTTAATGTATCATGTGCAGATGTTTGATCAGTAATAATATCCGGAGTAATATTCCTTTTCAAAATTTCCGGTAAAACTTCTCCGGCATTTCCAACCAATCCCACAGAAAGAGCTTGTTTATTTTCTTTAGCGTTTAGAACAAGTTTAAGTGCTTCATCTAAATCTTCAGTTATCATATCAATATAACCGGTATCAATTCTTTTTTGAATTCTTGATCGGTCAACATCAATTCCGAGGAAAGCAGCACCATTCATTGTTGCGGCAAGCGGTTGAGCGCCACCCATACCACCTAATCCGGCAGTAAGTAAAAGTTTTCCGCTTAAAGTTCCGTTGAAATATTTACGCGCACATTCAGCAAATGTTTCGTATGTTCCCTGTAAAATTCCTTGTGTACCGATATAAATCCAGCTGCCCGCTGTCATCTGTCCGTACATTGTTAAACCTAATTGATCCAGTCTTCGGAATTCATCCCATGTTGCCCAATCGGGTACAATCATTGAATTGGAGATAATTACACGAGGTGCGTTTAAATGAGTTTTAAATATACCAACCGGCTTACCGGACTGAATTAAAAGTGTTTCATCGTTTTCAAGATTTTTAAGTGAATTTACAATTGCATCGAATGCATCCCAGTTTCTTGCAGCTTTACCCGATCCGCCATAAACAATTAATTCATCCGGTCTTTCTGCTACATCTGGATCAAGATTGTTCATTAACATTCGTAATGCGGCTTCCTGTATCCATCCTTTACAAGAAATTTTTTTACCGGTAGGTGCTTTAATTGATTTTGTAAGTGTGGTCATTTTTATTTCCCTGTAATTGATATTGTAAGGATTAACTTAATTAATCCTCTTTCTGACGATAAGATTTGTAATAAAAACTAATTATTGAAATATTTATCCAGTAATACTTTGTACTGCTTATAAGCCGATTTATAAAGCCAGCGTTTTAAGAATCCGCTTTTCTTAATCTGGTTTTCAAGATGGTCAACATTCTCTTTTAACCTGAATGCAAGCTTTGTTTTTTCTTCTTTGGTGAATTTTATTTCATATTCCGGCGAATTCAATTTATCTACTATTGAATTAAATGAACGGACATCTGTATAAAATTTTTCATCAGCAGAAATCTGTTTTAAGATTGTCTTACAAAAGCTAAGAAGAAATTTTTTATCGTTTTTATCAAATTCGAATGTATAGTTTTTGAATAAAGGTTTTGCCATAGGATATTATACTTTTAGTGATAGAAGTTTTTCCCTCATCTTTTGATAACCGGGTTTAATTACATTGTATATGTAGTGCAAACGTGTCTTATACGGACTGAATGATGATTTCATAGCATTGATGTTCAGTTTTTCAACGTCATCAAGGTTAAGACCGAACATTTCGATTGCTGTAAGGTATTCTTTGGTTAAGGTTGTATCGCTCATAAGCCTGTCGTCTGTATTCAGAAATACTCGAAATTTTTCTTTGTAATATTTTATAAACGGATGGTTCTCCAATTTATCCACGGCACCTGTATGAACATTGCTCAGCAGACATAATTCCATTGGTAAACGTGTATCAAGAATATACTGAGCTAATTCGCCCAATGCTACAATGTTTCCGTCCTTATCAAAAACCATATCTTCTACAAGTCTGGTTGCGTGTCCAATTCTTAAAGCACCGCAAATTTGAATTGCTTGCCAGATAGAATCCTTACCAAATGCTTCTCCGGCATGAATTGTTATATTGAAATTTTTTTGTTTTATATACTGAAATGCATCAAGATGTTTTTTAGGAGGGTAGCCGCCTTCTTCACCGGCAAGGTCAAATCCAACAACACCCTGGTTTCTGAAATTAACTGCAAGTTCGGCAATCTCTAAAGTATTTTTCATATTACGCATACCGCATAGAATTAATCCGTATCCAACGCCAAAATCTTGTTTCCCTTTTTCTAAACCTTGCAGAACGGCTTGAATAATATCTTCGTGATATAATCCTTTTTGTGTATGAAATACCGGGGCAAATCGTGTTTCTACATAACATACCCCGTCTTTATACATATCTTCCATCATTTCGTACGATATTCTAAAAAGTGCTTCCTTGGTTTGCATCACTGCACATGTATGTTCAAATCCTTGAAGATATTCAACAAGATTCCCTTTATTTGCACCACGATGAAACCATTCTGCCAATTCTCCGGGATCTGAGGTTGGCAGCTTAGAATACTTTAATTCCTTTGCAAGTTCAATTATAGTTGATGGTCTTAATCCACCATCTAAATGATCATGGAGCAGAACTTTAGGGACGCTTTTTACAATCTCTTCTGTTTTCAATTTTTTCTCTCTTTTAATTTCAAAAATATTCTTTTGGTCTCCGAAAATCAATTAATGATAAACAGGTCTAATCTTATCTTCAATAAAACATCAACAGAAATTAACCTTGACTTGCCTATCTGAAAATGGTTATTTTTCGAGGAATTTAATTCAGAAATTATATTAAAATCAGGAGAATCAATGAAAAAAGGACTAATTTATTTAGGCATATTGAGTATGGTTTTAGGTATAACTGCCTTTCAGTGTGCATCGGCAGAGTTAACCGGTGCTAAATTATATATAAACCAGAAACAATACGATAAAGCAAAAGAAGCTTTACTTAAAGAAGTTCAAAAGAATCCGGCTAGTGACGAAGGATGGTATCTTTTAGGTGTTATTTATGGAGAAGAAAGTAATTACACAAAAATGATTGATGCATTTAATAATTCCTTAAAAGCAAGTAAGAAATATGAACCTCAAATAAAAGATTCCAGACAATACTACTGGGCTACAAGTTTTAACAAGGGTGTAATTCATTTTAATAATGCAACAAAATCAACCGTAGAGGATAGTACTAAATTATATTTTGGTAAAGCTGAAACTGAATTCCAGAATGCAATTGCATGTGAACCAGATTCAATTATTTCTTATCAGAACTTAGCATATGTTTATTTGAATCAAAATAGAATTGATGACGCGATTGTTCCTCTTGAACATATGGTAAAGATTGGTACTTCTCCTGAAGCTTTTTCGATGTTAGGACAAATCTATACCGAAAATGGTAATGTTTTAATTGATAAGTTCAAGGAATCCAAAGTAGCTGCTGATAGTGTAAAAGCATTTGAATGGTTTGACAAAGCGATTGTAGTTCTTGAAAAGGGGAAGACAAAATTTCCTAATGATGGAGAAATTTTATTAAGACTTTCCAACGCTTACATTGCAGCCAATAAATTAGATGTTGCAATGGGCGCTTTTAAGGAAGGCGTTGAAAGAGAACCGAATAACCAGTATTATCACTACAATTATGGCGTGCTCTTATTAAATGCTAATAAGTATACTGAAGCTGAAGCTGAATTTAAACGTGCAATCGAAATTGATCCGGAATATATTAATGCTGTTTACAATTTAGGTGTGGTTTATGTTAGATGGGGTTCCGAAATAAGAGAAAAAGCTGAGGCTGAAGGTAAAGGCGATATGTCCTATCAAGAAAAATTCAAAGCTGCTATTCCTTTAATGGAAAAATATCTTGAAAAAAATCCAAAGGAAGCAGTTATATGGGAATTACTCGGTAAAATTTATGCTAACCTTGGTATGACAGATAAATCCAAGGATGCTTTCCAGAAAGCAGATGAATTAAGAAAATAAATAAGTAAACTATTTCTACTAAACCCACGTTCTTTAATAAGGACGTGGGTTGTTTTTTTAATAGAAAACAGGAAAAGAATATGAACCAGAATAAAGAACCATTGCAGCAGCAAATAAATATTGAGTTGGGTGAAAAAGAAGCCGAAGGAATTTATTCAAATTTAGCAATCATTACACATTCACCGGCAGAATTTGTAATTGATTTCACTCGTGTAGTTCCTGGAGTGCCAAAGGCACGCGTTTTATCAAGAATTATTACTACTCCTCAACATGCTAAAATGTTATTAAGAGCATTAAAGGAAAATATTGATAAGTTCGAATCCAGATTTGGCGAGATTAAAATTGATGCTCAGCCGGCTCATCAATTTGGATTTGTTAACGCTCAGAAACCGGAACCAATTAATTAGAACCTATCCAATTGGTTCATTTAAAGCTTATTTTATTACCTTATTCTGAGTGTTGAGTATCCTCACCATAGGTTGATTCTACTCTAAACAATTAGAACCGCCAACTATTTATATGGCGTTAATTCTATTTATTCCAGATCAAACACCACCTGTCTTTTAAAATCTTATCTTGAGTAAGAAGAAATAAATAATTAGTTTTCCTTAAGAATAATCCCTCAAAATAAATTGACATAGTAAACCGGAGATAATTATGAGAAAGATTTTTAAACTTTCCGTAATTGCAGTATTGCTGGTAATTTCAAATTACCGGTTAAATGCACAAGCTTCTATTAACCTTATTATTTTTCCTGAATTGAGTTCAATCGATTTTGCTGCTTTCGATTTTACAAGCAGCAGAAACATTTCTCAGAGATTGATTCAGATTGTTATTTCACCACCGGGAATTGAGGTTATTGTAGAAGGAAAAGTGGATTGGAAAAAAGATGAGCGTTCAGGATTTCAGGAATTGTTCAGATTCAGGACAAAGAAATTTCTTTCCAGAACTTTTTCAAATGACGAAATCAATAATTCGGATATTGAAATTGAGAACACAAGTTTTAATTCTAACCTGACTTCGGATATAATTAAAAAAGGGAAACCATCCGGAGTTGTGGGAATAGAGTTGAGGTTATTAGATCCGCGCGGAAATTTTATTTCGAAAGACTACGAAGAAATTTCATTTTTAAACCCAACAGCACCTTCAATTATTTTACCTGTTGATGGAAGTTCCTATGATATTGGTTCAATTATTTTACAATGGACAGCTTCTGTTGGCGTAACAAGTTATAAGATTAAAGCTAACTATGTCGCAGACAATACAACAAATCTTGAAAGCGCTCTTAACTCCGGCAATCCGTTGATAGATGATTACGATGTTGGTACTGTAACTTCTATTAGATTGAATGACATATTAAAACGGGAATTATTAACCGATACTAATATTGTAGTAGTGGTTAAAGCAATTGTTCAAGGGCCGGGCGGCGGAGATGTATTAAGCAGTCCGCTTGTTATGTTTAAAACTAATGCTACCGGTGTTAAAACTGTTACTTTATCCGGTAATCCTGATCTGGTAAGATTAGCTAATCTTTTACAGAATCAAATCAGCAATCAAATAAGGGATAAATTGATAAATGGAGAAATACAGCCGGAACAGATTCAGTTAAGTGATGAAAATGGCAATACAATTAGCTTTTCCGAATTTGTTACCATTTTAAATTTCCTTGAACAAAATAATAATTCCATTATATCAATTAAATTTTCTCCAAAATGAAAACAACCGGAGTTATAAAATGATAAACAAAAAAAATTTTCTAATTGTATTAGGAGTTTTTTTATTGCTTGGTTTTTCAACCGAGAAAAAAACTTCTTTACCGGCAGATTCTCCCGTTGTACAGGTAAAAAAAATAATTAAAGATGTTTCGTATCGTGTAAGTGATAATCAATCTGAATGGGAAAAGGCAAAGGTCGGCATCGCAATTGGCGATGGAGGAAAAGTAAGGACTGGTTCAAGCTCGCTTGCATTAATTCAATTTATAGATGGTTCGGGCTTGTTAAGAGTAAGAGAAAATTCTATTCTAAATATTTATGGCAAGTCTGAAAATAGGAAGATGAACAAAAACACATTTATTGATAGGGGAATGGTTGGTTTCGAAGTTAATAAACAAGCTGAGGATGAAGAATTTAAGTTCACTACTCCTACAGTAGTTGCTTCGATTAGAGGTACTGAAGGATTTATTGAACACAACGATGTTGATACTACTTCAACAATTTTCTTAAATACCGGGTCTGCTACTTTTCAAACACTCACCGGTGCCGAAGGGACTCTTTCGAGCGGTAATACATTAACTGTTAAAAAGGATGGTACTTTTTCATTGAAGAATTCTACCGATGAGGATTCAACTAAATTCAAATCTTCAAAAGTCACCACTACAAAACAGATTATTATTAAAACCAAAGATGGTGAAATAAGAATAGAATATTTACAGGATAAATAATATTTCAAAAAAAAATTGGAACTAGAGGGCAAAATGAAAAAGTTTATAGTTGCTTCGCTTATAATAATTTTTTCAGTCTCTCAATTAAAAGCCCAGGCAAGTGATTATGTGTCTGCCGTTAGAATTGGCGATGCTAAAGAAAAAATGCCGGTTACTGTTTCTGCTACTTTAATTTCACCTGAAAACATTTCGAGTGTTAATCTCTTCTTTAAAAAGTTCGGTGAAAATGAATACCGAAATGTTGAAATGTTAATTGCCGGTAACACTGCATCAGCAACAATTAAAGGCGAGTTCGTAATTCCGCCATACCTGGATTATTACTTATTACTTGCATTAAAAAACGGAACTACACAATCATATCCCTTGGGTATTGAACAGGGATTTACTCCACTCCAGATTGCCGTATCCGGTGTTAGCGATAAGGATAAAGAAATTTTAATATTAAGTCCTTCTGACGGAGAAATACTTTCCCAGGAGAGTTTACTTATCTCAATTTCATTCTTTAAAGCACCTGATAATATCGATATCAAAAGAACAAAAATATATTTAAATAATGAGGATGTAACGAAATTAGCTTTGGTTACAAATGAATTGCTTGTAATAAGCGGTGAAAGTTTTGAAAGCAATTTATCAACCGGTTCGCGTCTTCTAAAAGTTGAAGTCTATGATAAAGAAGGAAAATTATATCACACAATTTCAAGAAGTTTTCAGGTTGTAACAGCTGCTATTGCAGAAGAGGTTAGTACAAGATGGAAGTCTGCCGGTAATTTACGTGCTGAATCCCGTAGTGAAACTTTCAATACTGTTTCAACGTGGTATAATAATTTAAGTGCCGACTTCAATGCTTCCTACGAACAATGGAATGTTAACGGTTATCTATACTTAACATCCGAAGAGAAAAAGAATTTACAGCCGTATAACAGGTATTCGGCACACGTAACTGGTGGGGAGTGGCTTGAACTTAGAGTTGGTGATACATATCCGCGTTTTCCAAGTTTGATTATGGATGGTAAAAGAATCAGAGGATTTAGCGGACAACTGAACCTTGGTTTCATAAACGTTGCGGCTGCAATTGGCGAATCAGATAGAAAAGTTGAAGGAGTGCTTCTTGAAACATATACCAAAGATCAGGTACCACTTGGAACTGATATTATACCAATAAATGCTACCAAATACGGAAAGCCATTTGCAAAAGTAAACTTAGGCACTTATCAAAGGGATCTCTTTGCACTGCGTCCTTCATTTGGAAGCGGACAAAACTTTCAGCTTGGATTTACTTACCTTCATTCAAAAGATAATACCGGCTCAATTGAATTTGGTGCTCGTCCACAAGAAAATGTTGTTCTCGGTAGCGATATTAAGATTGCTTTCGATGATCAGAATTTCCTGTTTACTTCACAGGTTGCCTTCAGTATGTTCAACAAAGATATTTCAACCGGAAATTTAACTGACGCACAAATTGATTCTATTTTTGGTCCGAATGGTCTTTACGATATTGATCCTGATCAGGTTAAGACAATAAGAGATATACTTGGTAAGTTTATAACGGTTAACCAGTATATTGGTCCACTCAATCCTCAGGAGTTTGCCTCCATTGCCGGAGAAGCCGCATTGAATCTTAATTACTTAAATAATTCGTTAAGAGCTTCTTACATTTATCGCGGTAACGATTATCTCTCATTCGGTCAATCATTTATTAGAACGGACGTTAGAGGATTTAATGTTGTTGACCGTATAAGGATGTTTGATAATAAAGTCTTTCTCTCATTAGGATACGAAAGTCTGGAAGACAATTTGCAAGCGACTAAACCCGCAACAACAAAATACAATACACTCAGCGCATCTATTTCAATTTTCCCAAGAGCTAATTTCCCGAATATTACAATCGGCTATAATAAATCCGATAATAAAAACGGACTAAAACTTACTGATCCTGTGAATAAAAATTTTGTTGTTGATGATATTACCAACCGATTGATATTACAATTATCTTATGACTTTGTTGCAATGGTAAGACATAACTCATCTTTTTCTTTCACAACACAGAATAGAGAGGATAATAGTTTATCCAATACCGATGCAAAATATAACGCTGTTGGATTTACACTGAATAGTTATTGGTCATCGCAATTAAACTCTTTATTCCAGATTCTTTACAGTTCAAGTGAAATTAAAAACGTACCATTCGATTATTTTACATTAACACTTGGAGGAAGATACAGACTGTTAGAAAATAAACTTCAGCTTTCTGCAACATTAAGCCCGAGTTTCGGCGATTTCAAGAGACAGGCATTCGAGTTCTTAGCAGATTATAACATCATTGCTAATCTTAACCTTGGATTCCAGGCTAGAATATTCAGGATACCCGGCAAAGATACTAACTCGATTATTGGTCTGGTAACAAGATTAACTTTTTAGATCGGCTTAATGATGTCTTCCGGAAAACGTAAATTAATCTGGTTATGGAAGAGTAGTATTTTTATTATAGCCGCTTCGCTTCTAACTATTGTTCTTACACAGGATCTCTTTTTTACTTTCTCTCCTTTAAAAGAACTTGAACTGAAATTGATTGATAAGAGATTTCTTGAACGTGGTGCAAGAGATATTAAAGATTCCTCCGACGTTGTAATACTTGAAATAACCCAGGATGCTTACGATCAGATCGCTCCGCCATCGAATAGATGGCCATGGCCCCGTTCTATTTTTGCACATGTAATCGAAAACCTCAATGAAATTGGGGTTAAAGCGATTGGACTGGATATAAATATGTCCTCGCCCGATCAATTCTCTCCTAACAATGATAGTCTCCTTATAGCTGCAATCCGTAAATACAAAAATGTTGTAGTTGCCGGTAAGGTTGATATTGAATCCGAACAACTCTACGACACCGGGAGTTCTTATGTGCAAAGACTCAATCAAAATTACGGCAACATATTTTTTAATGCAGATAGTTCGATTGGGATTGTAAATCCTCCGCCGGATTATGATAAAGTTTTCAGAAGATATTTGCCATATATTAAAACAGATGTTGATGAGAAGTTACTACCTAGTTTTGGATTTGCACTAATCAATAAATATTTGGGTCTTAATAAATCTTACCTTGCAAAAAGAATTGACGGTTACTTCGAATTGGGTAATAAGTTAATCCCGCAATTCGATCGGCACAGCGTGCTTATAAATTATTATGGTCCATCAAGAACTTTTCCTCATATAAAACTTATTGATGTGCTGGATGATGAAAAATTTAAAACGATTGATGAGATAGAATATAACGATGAAGTGAATACATGGGAAGAATATTTGAATGATCCTCAATTAAGAAAAAAGTTAGAAAACAAAATTGTAATAATTGGTTCAACGATGCCGGAAGACCGGGATGTTCTTCCAATCTCATTTGCTGAAGGAAAAAGAAAAGGGGACAACCAAATTTACGGTGTTGAGTTCCATGCTAATATTATTCAAAACATTTTATGGAATGATTACCTTTTTAGTCAGTCCAAACTTATGGAGATTATTGTTATTGTTCTGCTTACCATTCTTATTTTTATCATCACATCAGCAATAAGAAAATTAAAAATCAGATTCGGCATATTTATAGAATTCGTAAATCTGTTGTTAATTGTAATGTTAGTTTATGCTCTTTATTTAATTAGTATTTATTTGTTTGTGAATACTAATTTGGTAATTGCAGTTGTAAGCCCCGCGCTTGCAATATTATTCGGTTATTTGAGCAGTTCCACCTATCATTTTATTAAAGAGAGGCAGCAAAATGTTTTAATTACCGGAATGTTTAGTCAGTATGTTAGCAAATCAGTAGTAAATGAATTGTTATTAAATCCAGATAAACTAAAATTAGGCGGTGAGAAAAAAATTATAACAGTTCTATTCAGCGATATTGCCGGGTTTACAACTTTTGCAGAGAAAAAAGAACCAGAAGAACTTGTAAGTTTTATTAACGAATTCTTAAATGAAATGA
>Ga0067045_1003212_pt1 | contig 26216 bp, 29 predicted proteins | sample TerdegcTABiofilm_FD_59184 | JGI IMG/M metagenome (GOLD analysis project Ga0067045, IMG submission 59184) | Combined Assembly of (Gp0054472, Gp0054536) Wastewater bioreactor microbial communities from Singapore -Terephthalate degrading... | reverse complement strand
ACTTTATGATTGATTATCGAATGTTGTCGATGAATGAAAAATGTTAGTAATTGACAAGGAGTTTCAGTGGGCATATAATTGCTTTAGCAGTAGTTATTATAGTAGGTATAAGTTTTTTAAGTTAATTTTTTATTTTCTAACAATTAATTTTAATTCTACCTACTGGTAGTTATAACCTGGATAGAAAGAAAATAAAGAAGACACAACAATTAGGAAAGGGGAGATTTCTTTGGCCAGCGGGAAAGTCCTTGCTCTGGAGGATGCCGATTTTAACAAGGTGATTAGTGAATCCACCATCCCGGTATTGGTGGATTTCTGGGCAGCATGGTGTGGTCCGTGTAAAATGATCGCCCCGGTAATAGAAGAAATAGCAGAAGAATTTGAAGGAAAAGTCATAGCAGGCAAGCTCAATGTTGATGAAAACCAGAATGTGCCTGCCAGCTTGAAAGTAAGCAGCATTCCTACTTTAATTTTTTTCAAAGACGGTAAAGAAGTAGAGCGATCCATTGGCTATAAAACAAAGGATGAGATCCGTCGTTGGTTAACTAAACACTTATAAAATATTAAGTTACATTTTTAATTTTCAATTTGACAGGCGGAACTTCTGGAATAATAACCTGCATTCGAGGAGTTCCGCCTGTATGCTACTCTAAAGAAAAAATGGATAAAATAAGCAAAGAATGAACGTTGAATGACAGTTTTTCTTGACTTGAGAATCATTGGAGTATTATGATAGCGTAGTGGATATATAAACCAAAAGCAGGTGTCTTTAGTTGGAAGTTTACGCCCTGGTCGGCCCCAGCGGCACCGGCAAAAGCCACCGGGCCGCCATTATAGCCCACCAGATTGGGGCTCAGGCCATTATAGACGACGGTCTTCTCATTCAAGGGAACCGCATCATTGCTGGCTTGTCGGCTAAAAGCCAGCCTACCAGAATAGGTGCCATAAAAGCGGCTCTTTTCACTGAAGATAAACAAGCCCAGGAAATAAAAGAAGCGCTCTTAAGACTGGCTCCGGAAAAAGTTTTGATTTTGGGCACATCGGTGGGAATGATAGAGCGCATTGCCAACCGCCTGGACTTGCCGACGCCGCTAAAAATAACGAAAATCGAAGAGGTTGCCAGTGAAAAAGAGATTAGAAAAGCCAAGTTCCACCGGACCCGTTTCAGCAAGCATGTTATCCCCGTCCCTACTCTGGAAGTAAAAAGAAGCTTTCCAGGAATCCTGGTCGGGCCCCTGCATGTTTTTTTACGAAAAAAAGAAACTCCCGGCAAAAAAGATTGGCTTGAACAGTCTATCATCCGGCCAACATATACATTTAACGGCAAGCTAACTATCGCCGAAAGCGCCATTAGCGCCATAGCAAGCCATGCTGCCCTGTCAGTAGAAGGCATTACAAATGCCGGAAGAATTACTGTAAACACTTTGCAAGAAGGGGTAATCATTATTGATGTTTCACCCACAATCTCTTTCGGCTATCCCTTGCGCGATGTTGCGGTTAAAGTCCAGCGTCAAATTAAGAAGTCAGTAGAAGATATGACCGGGCTCCAGGTAAAAGAGGTAAATATTCAAGTAAAAAGTTTAAGCTTTCCGAAAAAACAATAAGAAAGGCAACCGCTTGAGGGTTGCCCCTAAAAATTTATTTATTTTAAGATGATAAACTTGTGGCAAACACATGGTTTCCGATCCTGGTTATCACTGGCAGGGTGCGGATCCACTGGTCCTTGCTGATGTCCGGGTTATAAAAGAACAGTGCTCCTCCTGTAGGATCTTTCCCTTGAATTGCCTGCATAGCCGCCTGAATAGCTTTTTCATTTGGTTCAAGGTTAATGGAACCATCCCCTACCGGTGAAAACTGGTAAACATGGCTGTTCTTTTGGTATATCACTTCCCGGATTGTTTTCGGAAAGTGCGGGTTCTCCAGCCTGTTTAATATCACAGCACCAACGGCAACCTGCCCTTCGAAGCTCTCCCCCCTCGCTTCCGCATGAATTAACCTGGCTAAGAGCATCATTTCTTCTCTGGAAATATCTCCACGTGACAAATGCTTTTCTCCTGATTTTTTCTCAGGCAGAAATAGTACTTGCCCTGGTCTGATCAGACTGTCAGTCAGGCTATTAGCCTTCATCAATTCCCGGACCGATACCTGGTGGTCCATGGCAATATCATAGAGAGTATCACCTTCCCGAACTATATAACTTGCTACATTGGAATAGGGCTGTTCAGCAAATTGAGCGCCTAAGTCCTCGGAACACTCACCACTTGCTGTATGAATACTCAATATTACAGTAGCTAAGAGCATTAATACAGCAAATCTTACGGTAAGCATTGGAACTAATTTACTCATTTTCTCCTCCTTTCCCGAATCCAAAAAATATTTTGTACATGTGCTAGCTTTATATACATTCATTTTTAACCATCCTGATTAATTATTACCAAATTTAATTATTGACATTTTTACCAAAAAAAATACCCTCCTGCCACAGAGGGTACCTGTTTGTTCTTTAATTACCAAGCATCTTTTTCTTTGCGCTGCACAGCACGAATGTCTATATCAACCAGCAGGCGGTAAGGTTTGCACATCTCCAGCAGGCGTGAGGTGGTCCTCTCTCCCAGGTATTCTTCAAGATCCTCCGGGGTGATGTTGGTAGTTACAATAATAGGGAGACAGTGGTTTAAACGGTAATTGACAATAGAATAAATCTTATTCCTTGTCCATTCCGTATAGTTATGCGCTCCAAGGTCATCCAAAATAAGCAAGGGAACCTGGCGCGCAGCGTCCACCAGATCAAATTCGGTATATTCCCCGGGATTACGCGTTGCATCATATGTCGACCGGATCTGATCCAAAAAATCAGGTACTACAACAAAAAGCACTACCTTACCCTTTTTTAACAAGGCATTGGCAATACTACAGGCCAGGAAAGTCTTGCCACTACCAACCTGACCGGTAAACATCAATCCATCTGTGTTTGGATCTTGCAAAAATTTTGATATAAAATTCCTCGCAGCCTGAAACGCCAGCCTGGCAAGTTCATAATAGGAGACACCTTTTTCAATATCCAGACAATCTTTCGCATAATATTTAAAATTAAAATTTTGCAGGGTACAATTTAATAATTTTTGTGGTAAGCGGGAATCCTTAAATAGCTTTGCCACAGCTTTCCGCCTGATGCAATTGCAGGGTACTGCCACTTCTCCTTTGAGAATAATCCCTCGATCACCGCACAGGTCACAGGCCGTGCTCAATTTTTCCTACCTTCCTCCACGGCAAACATTATATATAAAGCGTCTTGATAAATGCTTTTTTTCGGGAATTATTCTTAGCGGAACCGGTTCCAGCTTCACGATCCTGAGCTACACGACCGGAACGACGGCTCTGAAACTCCCGGTCATATTCCGCAATAGCCTCCAATGTCCGGAGATTATTTCTCCTCCATTCCATCAAAATGCTGTTTATATACTTAAAATTATGCTTACCTCTCAACACAGCCTGCTTTAAAGCCTCAACAATAAGCCCGGCATCCTCTTCATCAGCCCATTGCTCAATTTGCCCAATCTCCATCGGAGACAGCGCTCTACCGAATTCATTCTCAAATATAGAGATTAAGTCGACCATCTTATCATGAAACTTTTTATCTGTAAAGCCGCGGTTACTATTAACTGCTACTTTTAACAATTTCTCTACCTCTTCGATCTCCCTTGCTCTAATCCCCGCCCATATATCCGAAACCCTTAAAAAAAGCGGTTCGAAATCATATCCTTTAAAAACTGCCCTGTGGCCTCTATCGTAATATTCACTCACAGTTATTATCTCTTTCTCCAGGAGATCAGCCAGCTCCCCTTTAATTTTCTCAGGATCGGCTTCCATATAATCAGCCAGCATTTCAGGACTGGGATAAAATTCTTTTTCTTCTACGTTGAGCCTGATCATTTGAATCAACATCATCATCTGAAAGTCAGATATACCAATCTTACTGTAAACTTTCAAGAGAATATTGGGGATAGCAGTCGAACCCTCCAGCACCAGGTCCGATCCGAAGGTGGCTGTAATATTGACCTTTTGGTCACATTTGACGATCTTCTCCTTACGATGTCCAGCCATAAGGCCATACCCCCCTGGTTATCCTCCTTTATATTTTATGGTAAGGCTGGTTTTTTGTCCATCCTTTTCCTCCCTCCATTAATTTTTCAACAGGCGAGTAGATTTGATTTCTGCCGGGAACTATAAGGAATAAAACCTTCAGCAAAATTTAAAAACTAAACAATACTATTTCAAATTGACAAGGGGGATTCATTAATGGCTTTGCGGGTAGGTATTAACGGCTTCGGACGTATCGGTCGTACAGTCTTCCGGGCAGCTATGAAGAATACAGATATCGAAATAGTGGCCGTAAACGACCTCACCAACGCCTGTACTCTGGCTCACCTTTTGCAGTACGACTCCGTACACGGCTTCCTCGACGCAGATATTTATGCCAATGAAGAAAGGGAGTTCAAAGTCAACGGTAGAGACATAAAGGCCTTTGCTATTTCTGAGCCGGGCGCCATCCCCTGGGGTGACTGCGGCGTGGATATAGTGATCGAATCCAGCGGCCGTTTTACTGACCGGGAGAGTGCCTCTAAACACTTGAATGGTGGTGCCAAAAAGGTAATCATCAGCGCCCCGGCCAAAAATGAAGATATCACTATCGTAATGGGAGTGAACGAAAATAAATATGACCCGGCCAGGCACCAGGTTATTTCCAACGCTTCCTGCACTACAAACTGTCTAGCGCCTATTGCTAAAATCCTTCATGAGCATTTCGGGATTATCCGCGGCATGATGACCACCATCCATTCCTATACCAATGACCAGCGGATTCTGGATCTACCGCACAAGGACCTTCGCCGGGCACGTGCAGCGGCCATGTCCATAATCCCCACCACCACCGGAGCTGCCAAGGCGGTGGAACTGGTCATACCAGAGCTAAAAGGCAAATTGAACGGCCTCTCCATGCGGGTACCGACACCTAACGTTTCCGTGGTGGTCTTTGTAGCCGAACTGGCCAAACCGACCTCCGTTAAAGAAATAAACGAAAAACTTAAAAGCGCAGCTGAAGGTATTTTAAAAGGGATACTGGCATACAGCGACCTTCCCCTTGTTTCGCGCGACTACAATGGAAATCCTCATTCTTCTATCATTGACGCGCTTTCCACAATGGTTATAGACGGGACAATGGTTAATGTAGTAGCCTGGTACGACAACGAATGGGGTTACTCCAACAGGATTATCGATCTTGTCTCATATATCGGAAAACGCGGTTTATAAGAAAAAGGCCTCCAAATGGAAGCCTTTTGTTACTATTTAAATAAAACAAATCCAGCAACCGAAAATGATCAGAATAAAGAACAGAAAAACGAAAAATCCCAATCCACCCAAACCTTCTGCTTTAACTTCCATGCCTTTGCCTCCTCTTGTTTTTTATCAATATACGGTATCCATGATAAATAGGTGCTTGTATTTCTCTAAATTCCGCTATCTCTTTGTTCTCCGGACTAAAAGAGGAGCATAACGCTCCTCATTTAGTCCGGTATTTTTAATTGACTGCCGGCCGCGGATACAGCCCGGACCGCCGGACTACAATGGATACTACTTCGGGCCAGCCGATAGCTATAATGTGAAAACCGGACACACCTTTGATCTTGTCTTTAATATACTTAATTTGCTCAACACAAATATTAATGCCTTCCTCCTGAGGATCTTCCGCTTCTTTCAAGCGCCTTACAACTTCCTCAGGTACAATCATTCCAGGTACATTGGCTTGCAGATACCTGGCCACTCGCCAGCTTTTAAGCGGAGTAACCCCCGCCAGGATGTAAGCCCTTTCGTGCAACCCGCGTTCAACACAAAGCTCCATAAACCGGGCAAAACGCTCCATATCATAAATAGACTGAGTTTGAATAAACTCGGCACCTGCGTTAATCTTCTTTTCCAACCTGTCAACCCTGTACATAAACGGGTCGGCGAAGGGGTTGGCCACCGCGCCGATAAAGAACCTCGGTTCTTCCCCTTTAATCGGTTCCCCCGAAAAAAATAACTTTTCGTCCCTCATCCGCCGGACCAAATTGATTAGCTGGACCGAATCCAGGTCATAGACATTCTTGGCTGTAGGATGGTTGCCAAATATTTGATGGTCGCCGGAAAGACAAAGTATATTGCGTATACCAAGGCTATAAGCACCCAGCAGGTCACTTTGGATAGCAATCCTGTTGCGGTCCCGGCAAGTCATCTGGATTACCGGTTCAACGCCCTCCCGGATTATGTGAACTCCGGCTCCAATACTCGACATGCGCACTACGGCAGTCTGACAGTCAGTGATATTTGCTGCATCAACACAATCTCTCAAAAGACGTGCCTGGTTAACAACTGGTTCGGCAGACGCATGCTTGGGCGGACCAATCTCTGTGGTTACTGCAAGCCGGCCTTTTCTGAGGATTTGAGCTAGTTTGCTACCTACAGCTTCGATCCGGTCATCACATCCTCTCTATCCTGAAAATAGAATTTATCATTTCGCTTCCTCGCTTCGCCAGGTGCTGTTACCGGCGCTACGCAAGTCGTTCACTCGGGACAACCACCCTTCTCCCAGCTATTTTCATCCTTCTGCTGGTGCCGCGTCAGCGGCATGTATGTCTATGTTAAATTTAACTTACGCGGACCGCCATCCCTGGATTTGGACCAGTCTTTTGGCGGCACAACCTCCTTAAGAGCATCTAAACGCCCCAGGATTTTCAATCGGTCGTAAATCAGCTGCCAGGCACAGTCGATCTCCTTGTTAACTTCACATTTACCGTGCTGGGAACCGCCGCAGGGACCGTTCAGGATACTCTTGGCACACCGGATCACCGGGCAGATACCGCCGGTCAAGCTTAAGATACAATCACCACACAGACCGCAGTACTCCTCCCAAACACCATGCGCCTTGGAGCCACCGGCAAATCTGGTATTCATGGCAGGAACTATATATTTATCCTTATAATGTTCGGCCAGATACTGAGGACCCACCCCGCATGCCAGGGATATAATGGCATCAACATCCTTAACGTCATCCTTCAGGGCAGCAACATATTCCGGATCACATTGGCGGGTGAGAGTACACGTAACAGTTTCTAACGGCCTCCCCTCCAAACGGCGCTTTATCCTAAGCGCGCTGGCCAGGATACCGGTTTCTCTTTCCCCGCCGGTCAGGCATACCGTAACACAGCCGGCGCAACCAACCAACAACACTTTATTACAATTATCAATAAGCCTGGCAATTTCAGCAACAGGCTTTTGTTCAGCTACGATCATAAGCAGACCTTCTTTAGCAGTTAAATAACTGGCATAAAAAAAAGAGTTTTTTCCCCTTTCTTTGTTCCTAGTATATTATTCACGGAAGGCAGTGTCAATTCTTTCTCAAACAGACAGGGATAACTGCTATTAACACGTATTTAACAAACACATAGAGATCTTTTACAAACAATCATATTGAAAAAAGCCTTTCATCACTTTTACCCACTAGCGTTTTCTGAACGTCTTCAGGAAAGCATCACAGTAGATATTTTGGTTCAGCAAGACTTCAGCAGCAGCAGCAGCGTCCACCAGCATTTCATCATCCATGTTTACAATCGCATAATCCAGGCCTGCAGCCATGCACATCACCAGATAAGTTCGGTTCAGCAGGCTTCGCTCGGCACAGCGCTGAGAAACATTGGAGAGACCTACAATAGTACGCGGTGGCGGATCTGTCAGAATCTTAATTTGACGGAGTGCTTCAATCACTTCCGGACCGTGTTCCTGAGCTACGTTGGCAGGCAGCACAAGTGGATCAATAATCAGGTCCTCTATGGGAAAGTTATGTAGTTCAGCACCAACCACCAGCTCCATAGCCAGGGCAATACGATCACCCGCACTTTTCGGAACCCCTTTTTCATTCATGGTCAGGCCGATCAGATAAGCGTTATACTTAACTGCCATAGGAAAATAAATTTCCATCTTCCATTTATCAGCAGTGGTAGAGTTAATGATCGCTCTACCCCGGTGCACTTTGAGGCCGGCTTCGATAGCATCCGGGTTGGCCGAATCCAGGCAGCATGGCAGCGGGCTGACCGACTGGGCGACTTTGGTCAGCCACTCCATAACGGCAGGCTGGTCTTCTTTTGTCACTGCAGGACCAGTATTGATATCGAGGTAATGAGCACCATTATCAGTTTGACGTTTTGCCCAGTATTCTATTACGCCTGGATCCCTATTCAGAATAGCCTGTGCAATATCCTTAAACATCCCATTGATTCGCTCACCGATTAAAATCATTAACTGCTAACCTCCTTCATCATTGCCGCCACATGAATTTTAAATTGTCTTAATGACTCCGGGTGACGCAGGACTAATACAGCTCCCCCGGACTGAACCAGGCTGGTAGCCGTTACTACTTCCCATAAAATAGCACGGCGGGCTTGAGCTCCCCACTCATCACTATCTTCGGCCTTCGCCTCTTTGGACTTCCAGGCTTCCTGGCCAACAAAGCACACCACCGGCATGGCCAGCATTTTATCGCCGGATAGAGCACTCAACCGGGCACGCTCCATGATTGAGTATGCGTATTCAATGCCGTAGCCCAGAGCGCCTACCAGCGGGTCCATGGCAATCCTGTTAACAGGCATGTTCAATTCATTTATCAAAATATTCAACTGCTTGGCCAAGTTTATGTCAAGCGGACTGGTAGCAATAACGTTATGGCCGTGTAACACACATGCAGCAGCTATAGCCTTATAGTTATTAATGGTAGCACAGCCGAGCAGAGCATTTTTTCCAGCAAGCGCCTCGGCAACCGCCGGCAGCACTTCGGCATCTTTTTCTTCAACACCGCAGCCTATCACCATTATCGGAATATTTACAGCTCCTGCCACCTCGCTGGCAACTGCCACCGCCTCTGCAGGAGAGCTGTCTTTGTTGTCAGGGTGAGCGCCTGCCAGCCTCAGGCAAATCAGATCGGCACCGTAGTCCACACATTTCACGGCCCAGGCCGACGGGTCACTCATTACTCCAGCAAATGGTGAAGCTAACACACCAGGCCAGTCTGGTGGTTCCATATCCCACACTTCCAAAGCTGCTACAGGAGCATTAGGTATCTCTCCTTCAAAGTGTAAAAAGGGAAGCGTGTTTTCCCCGCCAACCTTAACAGCACCTGCTCCCTGCCCTATGACCATTTCAACAACATTGCCGGCCCATTTTTCCTTTAGTACTGTAAAAGCCATTCTCCCTACTCCTTATAATTAAGTACCCTCACTGTAAACGCCTGTCTTTCAAACACTCTCACCGGTTCTCTCATTGTGGCTCCCGAATTTTGAGCAATTGCCCTCAAAATCAGCTCTGTGCTGATGGAAACAGGTTCAGGTCCGTATGGGGAATAAACAGCGCAGAAACAAACTCATCCATGAACGCACTGCCGGCGCTTAGCTCAAGGTAAGTCATTTTACGTATTATTTCCCCGATCTCTTCCCAGGCCCTCTCAGACAAAAGAACCGCCCGCGCACCTTTAAGCGAACTGTTACCGATAAAACTATATTTCTCCACCGGCACATCCGGCAGCATACCAATGTCGATGGCGTCCCTGACATTAATATACCGCCCGAATCCTCCGGCTATGATCACCTGCTCAATCGCCTCAACAGTTAAGCCGACCGCTTGTAACATACACCTAATACCAGCATAAATAGCTGCTTTTGACCGGAGTAAGTTTTTAACCTCCGCCTCGGATATCGTTATATCTTCCTGCCGGCCGGATTCACCGGACCAGCACAGGACAAATTCCATTCCTTCTGCACCCTCCCGAAGGCGTGGCGCGGACCCGGCATTAACAAAATTACCGCGGCGGTCAATAATTCCAGCCCGGTACAGCCCGGCAACACATTCAATCAGCCCGGAACCGCATATACCAACCGGCGCTGCTCCCCCAATAGTTTTATATTCAACATCAGCCCCACCACAGGTAACTTTTACATGTTCAATCGCACCTTGCATGGCCCGCATCCCATACCTGATCCCTCCGCCTTCAAAGGCCGGACCTGCAGAGCAGGCACAAGACATCAGCCATTCTTGATTGCCCAGCACTATCTCACCATTGGTACCGACATCGATAAAAAGGGTCAATTTATCAGAAAATGCCATCCCCGTAACCAATACCCCGGCCGTAATATCCCCGCCGACATAACTGCCTATGCCCGGCAGACACCGGAGCAAGGCCTGGGGATGAATTTTCAACCCGGCATGCTCAGCCCGTACCGTTGGTATATTGTTCGCTGCCGGAGTGTAAGGTTCAAGACGGATGTATGTAGGATCAATGCCTAGAAACAGGTGAGTCATAGTCGTATTGCCGGCACAGACCACTGCCCTGATATCTGTCGGCTCAATCTTTTGTTCCATTGTCAGTTCCTCAACCAGACCATTGATCGTGTCCACGACCGCCTTCTGGAGTCCCTGCAAGCCCCCTTCACTTGCGCAGATAATCCTGGAAATTACATCGTCTCCGAAAGCAGCCTGCCTGTTGTAAGTACCTTTCATCCCCATTGTCCGACCGCTTTCCAGGTCAATCAGCTGCGCCACCACTGTGGTCGTGCCGATGTCCACTGCCAAGCCGTAATACTGCCCAGCAGTATGGCCCGGTTCAATTTCTATAATCTCAACAGCCTGGCACTCACCACCCCCCGCCAGGGACACGGTCACTTTCCACCCGGACTGTCTTAAAACCTGAGGTAAGGTGCGCAAAACATCCAGGCTGGGTTGCAAGTTTTTAATCCCGGTTTCCTTACGGATTACCCTGATGAGCCTGCCCAGATCATCCTCCCTGTCATTAAGGTCAGGCTCAGGCAGCACCAGCTGCAGCTTTCTAAAGAGCGGAAAAGCCGAGCTACCTGTGCCAAGGTCGGTATCACCTGGAGAAATACCATTTTTCCTCATATCCCCGTACACCGGCCTACCCCCACTGCCGTCACTTTCACCCAGCGCAACCTGGTGCTCGCTCAGTCTCGTTTCTTCAGGGACTTCCACAACAAGGTGACTTTGGGGGAAGCTCCGGCAGGCCAGAACATATCCCTGCTTCTGCTCCTCTAAGGTCAGCTTACCTGTTGATAGCGACTTCACCCGTCCTTCTTTTACCAGCACCTTGCAGCGGCTGCACACCCCTTCCCCGCCGCAAGAGGCAATGACGGGAATATTTGCCTTAAACATTGCATTAATAAGGCTTTCGTCTTCTCCTACCACAACCTGCCTGCCGCCGGGAAAGAAAAGCACTGTAAAATACGCCATAACCCTAATTATAACCCTTCCTACGCTATATTAAGGCACTCAAAAATTCAGCACTCTGAATTTAAATATTTCAAAGTGGTAAACCGTTCTATGAATTTATTTCAGTAATTCCAGCACTGCTTAATAAAGGAGGGGATGCCGGCCGATTCACGCGGGCCAACTATCACTTCCCACCCAGAAATCTCTTGAAGCTTGCTGCTCAACACAGCAACACCACCGGGTATAATCACTTTCCGGTGGGATACTCTGTCGGCAATGCCACTGTTATTAAGCATTTCAGCGATCTTCTCCGGAGTAAACTTGCCCGCCGACCAGCCGGTAAGAACAGAGGTACCGTCAGTATCCACCGGCAGGATATAGCCAGGAACCCGCGAAGACTCAACATCGTTTGCGACACAATAATAAGTTAGAGAAAAGTTCGTAGTAACATATACAGGAGAATCGGCACCGGGATTCAGGATTTCGTACACTTTAGGCTGCACAACAAGCGGCTTTTGCGGGTCAGTGTAAATATTCAAGCGCAGCGTAATCAGAGGCAGAATATCTGCCGGGTCGGTGCTATCCACTACAACCACGCCCGCATACTTGGCAATATAAACGCCTGCGTCCACTACTGCCTGCATCGGGTCAGTATTAGTAACAAAGGCAATGGAAGGGTAGCCAAAAGGACGAAACTTTTTCAAGGCATGGCGCCTAATCTGGGTTTGATCAGCTAAGACCCGGCTTACCGTCCGGGCTCCGGAATCCAAAACAAGCTGGTGCCACCCCAGCCCCAGCACTTTTTCTACCAGGTCAGCCAGTTCTTCTAAACCAGCCCCCCTAACAACCAGAGGAACTTCAAATTTTTTAGCCAGTGCAGTCATCGTAACATAGTTTGAAGCGTTAGCACCACAGATCAGCGGCTTCTTCGCCGCTACCACACTAAGAGCTTTTTCTACAGCAGCAACATCCTCGCTCATTAAAATTAGGGGGAATTCAGTATTATCAGCAACAACTTTCACCGCCCCGGCAAACCTGTCAGCATCGTTGGAGCAATTATCTACTGCAATCAGGTCAACACCATAAGTGTTCCCGACCCGTTCAAAGACCAACTTGTTAATTGCCGTTACTTTCTCAACAATCTCGTCATAGCTCAGGTAATCACCAACCGGGATAGCAATGGCGGTGGGATGTTCAAACCTCTTATCATGGCGAAATAGCACTGTCTCATTGCCCAGCTCAACCTGCTTGTCACCAACTCCAATTTTAACGAGAGCCACTGGAGGCGCAAAAGCTGAATCCAGTGCCTCTCTGGCATCATCAGTAATGTGTGGACACCTGTCCAGGCTGATCTTACCAGTTGCAAGAGCCATGGCAAAAGCCAGACAGGTAGCCTGGCCACAATCTTTGCAGTTAGTTTTAGGCAATTGTCTAAAAATTTCCAATCCAGTCAATCCCATTACTTTGTTTCTACCTTTCCGATATGTATTCGATAATCAGTATTGCCGGTAAACATTCAATATATTTCTATAAATATCGTATGGTTTCCTGCCGGTATGTTGTTAAAAAAAGAAAGTATAATTACTTCTCACATTGCATATAATAGAAACACTCCTCTTTGGTCAAGCTTTGGTGAGTTCTATCTCTCCCCGTCCAGCGCAAAGCTGGACATTTTTTTATTCATTTTTAATAATAAACAATGCTTGACGTCCACACCTAATTTAGTTATAATTATTTTTGCCATAATTACGGGATGTAGCGCAGTTTGGCTAGCGCGCTTGCCTTGGGAGCAAGAGGCCGGGGGTTCAAATCCCTCCATCCCGACCAGTTCAGAGACTATATGATACTCAATAACTTAACTTAACTATCCAGCTTCAGTCTCTGAACAAACAGCACATGATTTATGGAGGGGTTCCCGAGTGGCCAAAGGGAGCAGACTGTAAATCTGCCGTCGAACGACTTCGCTGGTTCGAATCCAGCCCCCTCCACCATGTAAAACTCTGATGTGATAATTTGAATAACGGGCCATTAGCTCAATTGGTAGAGCAGGCGACTCTTAATCGTCAGGTTCGGGGTTCGAGCCCCTGATGGCCCACCAGAAAGTTCAGTAATAGCAAGAGTTCATGAAATGTGGCTTCTTGCTTTTTTTATTTTTAAGGTTTTGCTAACATTTGGATAACACGGTTTTTTTACCGAAAGAAGTTTTTTGATTTCTTTTTACATAGCGCTATACTTAATTTTGAAATAAATTAAATTCTCTGTTTGGGGAGGAATAGCCCATGTTCGTTCTCGGAATTAACGGAAGTCCAAGGAAGGCCTGGAATACAGCGACACTATTAAATAAAGCCCTTGAGGGTGCAGCTTCACAGGGAGCACAGACAGAACTTATTCATCTATACGATCTTAACTTTAAAGGATGTAATAGCTGTTTTGCTTGTAAAACAAAGGGCGGTAAGAGTTATGGTAAGTGCGCGTTAAAAGATGACTTAACAACCATTTTGGAAAAAGTTGAGAAGGCAAATGCTATAATCTTAGGTTCTCCGATCTATTTTGGAACAGTTTCCGGAGAAATGAGATCATTTATGGAACGTTTATTATTCCCATACTTGAAATACACTGATCCGCCGCAAACACTTTTCCCAAGGAAAATAAATACAGGTTTCATTTATACAATGAATATTAATGAAGAACAGATAAAAACATCTGGTGAACTTCATCACATCGCTCGCAATGAAATGGTTCTGAAGATGATATTTGGAACATCAGAGACCCTCTTAAGTTTCGATACTTACCAGTTTGAGGATTATTCAAAAGTGGTTGCAGACAGGTTTGACCCTCAAAAGAAAGCCAGAAGAAGAGAGGAAATATTCCCAAAAGATTGTGAAAAAGCCTTTGAAATGGGAGCAAGATTTGCCCGGGCATATATGTTTTAGCAGGCCATCAACAAATAAATGGCCTGCTTTATAAATTTTACAATTAAAGTGATAGTAATTTTTTTAAATGACAATTCGTGCATCAATAATTAAAGCGCCTTCCGGGTAAGCCAAGACCGGGTTCAAGTCAATCTCCTTGATCTGGGGGTTATTCTCTACAAGCCTGGAAACTTTGAGGATGATATCAATTAATGCAGCTGTGTCAACAGGCATGCTGCCACGGTAACCTTTTAGAATAACACTACCCTTGATTGAGTCTATCATATCTTTTGCATCTTTTTCCAATAGCGGTACCAAACGGAAGGTAATATCGCCCAGAACCTCTACAAAGGTGCCGCCAAGTCCGAAAGCAATTACCTGACCAAACTGGGGATCGGTGGTCATGCCGATCAACACTTCCACCCCCGGTACAGCCATTGGCTGAACTGTTACCTGCGCTTCTTGATCAACCAGCCTGGCCTTTTCCATAATTTCCCGGTAAGCACGGCGCACCGCCTCCTCATCCAGCAGATTCAGGCAAACGCCCCCTGCTTCAGTCTTATGCACGATTGCCGGCGAACGCACCTTGAGCACTACCGGGAAACCAGTTTCAACCGCGATTCGCACAGCTTCTTCTTCATCCCGCGCCACCCGGCACCGGTTAACAGGAATACCGGCCGTTTCTAAGAGCGCCCCGGCTTCGTCCTCAAACAGTAGATTTCGCCCCGACGCTGCTGCAAGGGAAATAATCTCATTTACAGTCACAGCTAACACCACCCTTAAGTCTCATGCCGTAATGCACCAGTGCCGCCGCCGCTACAGCGGTTTTCTCCGGCGCGGTGTAAAGCGGTACGCCGGCTTTTTGCATAAATTCCTGGTCCGGCCTGCAACCCAACCAGTTGCCAACAAAATTAACAACTAATGGCTTTTTATATTTTTCATGAGCAGCAATCAATTCAGATGCAGGAAGCTCCCACGTTTTATGCAGACAATACACTGCAAGAAGAAGATCAACATTCTCATCAGCCAGCATCGCCTCAGCCAGATTCCCATAAGTCGAGCGTCTAAATCCCAGGCCCGCCGCATCCAGCGGGTTTTTCAGGGTAACCGGCGGGTCATCCGATCCAATTATCCTCTTCACCTGTCTAATGGTTTCTTCATTTAAAGCCGGAATAACACATCCGGCCGGCACCAGCCGGTCAACCATGACAACACTTGGTCCGGCTGTGTGTGTGAGAATCCCCACCCGGTTGCCTTCCGGCAGTGGCTGGAGCGCCAAAGCTTTACAGGCCGCCACCAGTTCAGAGGCGCTGTCTACTGTAAAAACCCCGTGCTGGTGAAGGATGTCCCGGTACAGGTGGAACGACCCGGCCGCGCTCCCCGTATGGGTCTGCGTGCAGTAATCGGTTGCCGCCAACCGCCCGGCCTTGTAGACCACCACCGGCTTCTTCCGGGCCACCCGGCCGGCAGTACGGGCGAACCGGCCGGCATCACTGGTTCCTTCAATAAACACCCCGATGACGGCAGTTGAATCATCATTTTCCAGGTAATCAAGGCAATCGGCAAAACCCAGATTGGAGCAGTTACCGACCCCGATGAACTTGTTAATCCCCAATCCTTCATCAATCGCCATATGGATAATGGTAAGCCCGATACCGCCGCTTTGCGAGATTATGGATACTTTTCCCCTGGGTATTTTCATCGGATAAAAAGTGCTGTAGAAATTGCCGTCGTTATTAATCATACCGAGAGTATTCGGACCAATAATCGGCAGTCTGTATTTTTCGGCCGCTGAAATCAGGCGCTTTTCGAGCTCATGCCCTTCTTCCCCTGTCTCGCGGTAGCCGCCGGCATTGCAAATGACCCCTTTCACTCCGGCACGTCCGCAGCTCTCCACTGCTTCTACAGTAGCATACTGATTTAAGCAGATTACCGCCAAATCAACTGGCTCCGGTACATCTTCCAGGCTTTTATAAACCTTACACCCAAGCACCTGTTCATGACGAGGGTGAATCGGGTAAACCTCGCCAGTAAAACCGCCATACAAGATGCTCTCCAGGATATTATAGCCTACCCGGTCAGGTGTATCAGTAACACCAAACACAGCTACCCGCTTAGGATAAAAGACAGGATGCAGGTCGATCGGTCCTGCTCCAGACATATTATCGCCTCCCATAAAATGTTATTTTCAAGTTTTACTTATCACGCCCGCTTGCGGCCTGTTAAACTGCAAGTTCCAGCAGATGAATAGCAGCTACAGAAACAAAATACCAGGACCAAAATCTACAATCGGCTATCCTAAAACCATTAATAATAAGGAACATAACCAAACTTGATGGTCATATTTTATAGTAATATAATTATTTAAAAACTAGAAATATGCCATGGAGGTAACATATGTCCAGTAAAATAATAAATCAAGAGGAAGGGGAAGCAGTAAGTACCATAGCTCAAGCCTTAAGGATATACTTTAGCAAAATGCGCTGCGAAGAAGGCTACTGTCAATTGCGTATCGAGCAGGTGAATTGGAAGGAACTCATTCTTTCATCTCTGGGTTGTTTCTTAAGTATTGGTCTCATAGCGTTAATCAGCACTCATTATAATGTACCACTGGTTATTCCGTCTTTCGGGGCTTCTGTCATCTTGCTTTATACCACCTGTCATGTTCCCATGGCACAGCCGCGTAACGTTTTAGGGGGGCATGTTGTCTCTGCCTTCGCAGGTGTTTCTTTATATCATTTGCTTGGCAATAACTGGTGGTCAATTACACTGGCAGTGGCTTTAGCCATGACCTTAATGACGCTGACTAGTACACTTCACCCGCCTGGCGGCGCGACAGCCTTTGTCGCGGTTTACAGCGGGCAGAATTTCAGCTTTATATTTGCACCTGTGTTTACAGGCTCTATTATACTTATTTTAGTTGCTTTACTGATTAATAATTTATCATCAACAAGAAAATACCCCCTGTACTGGTTATAAATTATTAATAATATTTACATCTAAGTATGCATCCTGTAAATAAAACCCCCGGGCATGGACAGATAAAAGTATCTGTCCATGCCCGGGGTAAATATTTTTCGGGCAAGAAACTCAAGGATTAATGAATAACACCAATCGCCTTCCAATAGGGCATTGCTATCAGTATAGCAACTATAACCGACACAACGTAAATCAAACCAAATAAGGTAATATGGCTTGGAGCCCACCCTCTGTTCTGGGTCATACCCTCAGCCATAATGATCCACGGCTGTTGATAACCTAACAGGAAGAAGTTGATGGCGGCCAGGTAGGCCATGGTCGCTACCAGCGGGTGAATGCCGAAATTATTATATACCGGGATCAGCACAATGGTTGTAAGCGCGGCAGTCGTAAAGCCCCACGGGACATCAATAAAGCGGATAATCATGAGACCAATGGTTAATGCCAGCACAAAGACCAGTGGATTACTCGCCCAACCAAGTATGGTCGGTCTAATAAGCGGCTCAAACCAACCTGCTACTTGTGCAAACCTGAAGATAGCTGAAAGACCGACAGTTACGCCGAAGAACATGACCACGTCCCAGTTGATGCCTGTGTTGATCTCCGGTGCTTTAATTATCCCGCTTGCAATCAGCACAAACAATGCTCCGAGAGCTGTTGCCGGTGTTGGGATACCGTGCATTCTCTCGGTAGCAAACATCACCAGTGAGCCGACAAGTACAATCAAGGTAATTATTTCATCGCGCGTCATTTTTCCTAGTTTTTTATATTCTTCTTTAAAAGTATCAACCGGAATGCCTATTGGCTGCTTGGGTTTCGCGATAAAAAACGCAAGTAAAACATACAGGATCGTAACTACAAACCAGGGTAAGGCCAGGATCTGGAACCACGCGTCAAAAGTAGCCAGCGGCCTTAGCTCTGGAGGTAAAAATCCCTGCATGATCGGCCCTGACAAAGAGCCAGTCAGCCAGCCGGTACCGGGGAAAACACACATGCCCCACGCAAGCAGGGTGACAAAGGCAGCTCCCCTTGAACGGTATTCCATTTTACAGGCTTCAACAATACCCATGGCAATCGGTATGACAATCGCTATCCGCACGGTAATAGAAGGGGTCAGGGCCGAGAGAACAACACCGATAATAAACCAGCTCAAAGCCATAGAGGCCCAGCTGGGTGTAAAGCTCTTTAACACCATATAAGCTACTCTCTTACCAAGCCCGGTTTTCTGCAGGACAAAACCAAAATACAATGCCGGGATCAAGGTCCAAACCGCGGAACTGACAAATCCATTGCAAATCGTGCTGTATAAGTCTCCTGACGTATACGGTTTCTGAGTCGCCGGGTTAATCAAATACTGCTGGAAGGCAAACAAGATCGCCAGCCCGCCGGCGAGTATGACCGACCCGCCCGCCAGATACGGCAAGTTGCCCGGACGGAATATCCACATACCCAAAGCAATGATTACCGTACCGAGTACCAAATGACCGACCGGTGCTAAACCGGCAAATGGCTTGAATATCGCAATAATTAAACCAATTATAGCAAAGAGGATAACTCCCAGCACTTTGTTGTCTTTCAATGCTTTTCCTCCTCTCTTTAATAAAAATCCACCCATATAAGTCCCACAAAGCAAAACAAACATCTTGGCACCACAAAAAACCCAGTTAAGAGTGTCCTACCGCCTGCAATGCTGTTAAACCATTGTAATCACTCCCCCTTTGAAAATAAATTTACTCCTTTCACTACTCTAAAAGAGCAGCCAGGATATCAAAAAGACAATAACTTACATAGATTAAACTTACATAGATTATGTATATAACCCAAAAGTATGTGTGTTGGAAACCCTGGTATTTAACTTCCAAGGTTTCCAACCTCAGCAACTAATCAACCACAAATATACTGCTCTCTATAAAAGCCGTTCCTTTATTGCTTATTGCCTTTTGCTTTGATCCAGCTGTCTGAGTTTAAAACGCTGGATCTTGCCTGTGGCGGTCTTCGGCAGCTCATCAATCGGCTCAATCCACCGCGGGAACTTATAAGGAGCAATTTTGTTCTTAACAAAAAGTTTTAGTTCTTCCATAAGTTCATTCGTTACTGTTACACCTTCTTTGAATACAACATATGCCTTCGGCTTGATCAACCCGTCATCGTCCGGGCTGCCTACTACGCCGCACTCCAGCACCGCCGGATGCTGCATCAATGTGTTTTCAACCTCTATGGGAGAAACCCAGATGCCGCCTACTTTGAGCATGTCATCGCCACGTCCGGCGTAAGTGAAGCAACCGTCTTCATCCATAACATACTTGTCACCGGTATTAATCCACTCACCCACAAAGGTAGACTTTGTTTTTTCATGCTTGTTCCAGTAGCCAGCTGCAATACTGTCGCCCTTGATCATAAGAGTGCCGACTTCACCTGGTGGCAGTACATTGCCCTCTTCATCAACAATTTTAGCTTCATAACCGGGCACTAACATTCCGGTGCTATCAGGTTTGGACATGCCGGCCCTGTTACTGATGTAAATGTGTAATATTTCCGTCGAACCAATGCCATCTAGAATTTCCAGGTTCCACATCTCTCTCCACTGTCTCCAGACCGTCCCGGGCAGTGGCTCGCCGGCCGATGCGCACAGCCTGATTGAACTCATATCATATTTCTCCTTGGCGTCTTTAACCTGCAGCATCGCGTTATACGATGTCGGAACCCCGAAGAACAGAGTCGGCTTATATCTGGTTACAGTGCTATAAACATTTTCGGGCAGGGGGCGATCCGGGTTCAGGATAGTCGATCCGCCTACATAAAACGAAAAAAACAGCCCGTTACCAAGTCCATACGCGAAAAACAACTTTGATACAGAATAGGTCCTGTCATTTTCATTAATTCCCAGGATACCTTTGGCGTAATATTCGCTGCTGTAGCTCATATCATGGTGCAGGTGGATGGTACCTTTCGGGAAACCGGTAGAACCGGAGCTGTAGAGCCAGAAAGCAGAATCATCCGGAGAAGTAGGAGCGGTAGTCAGCTCTGTGGAAGAAGTCTTGAGCAGTTCATTGAAGTTTAGGGTATTCTCAACCGGATCACCAATCACAATGATATGTTTCAGGAACATTAGATCATTTTTTATAGCAAGAATACTGGGAAGTAATTCCTGGTTGACTACAATGGCTTTGGCGCGGCTGTCATTTAACATATAACGGTAATCTTCCGGTTTCAACATGGTATTGGTAGGAATAGGCACCGCACCAATCTTCATAGCACCAAAAAAGGTGTAAACAAACTCCGGGCAGTCAAACGCCAGGAGCGTCACCCGGTCTTCCATATCTATTCCCAGTGACTTCAGCGCGTTGCCAGTACGGTTGACATTATCTAAAACTTCCTGATAAGTAATTTCATCATCTTTATAATAAATAGCTACTTTGCTACCCCGTCCTTGTTCAACATTCCAATCGACAAAGCGTTCTGCAGCATTAAATCTTTCCGGAAAAGTAAGTTTAAAAGAATCCATAATAATATATAACCCTCCTAGTTTTTAATATTCAAACAATTCTAAAGTAATCAAAAGAAAAGTCGGCATATAAAAATATTTTAGTTGCGGCTAGGTCATAAAAACAAAACATCATTATACTAAATTACTTGACTAACCAACCAATATTCTTTAATCTAAAAAAACATTTTATTATTGTATCTCTTAGGAGAGGCATTTATTTATGACAATTTGCTAAAAACAGTTATATTGCTTGGTATTTCTACGACCTTAAACACCCACCCCCTTTTCAGGTTATCTGGCTGACATAACCACGCCTAGTTGCTATCCAGACTTCCCGGGCTTTTTCACACTCACCCCCTTAAATCCCAGATGCACTTTTCTGTGCAGGTTGCCAGCCCGCTTGCCAACACAATGGTTTCATCCAGCCGGTCAGGCAAGCCAAGTCTATATAGGTCTATATAGGTCTATATTAAGAAATTTCAAAATACTCGAACGTGCGACCTCTACCACCCCAAATAGAGGATGCTCTTGCGGTTTATGAGGTCCGGCAGTGGGAGGAACAGGCCGAACTGGAAGCCGAGGACGACCTGCCCTCCATTTGCTGGACGTGTGCCCGGTCATTGTGGGACTGCTTGTGTCCCTGGCCCGGACAGCGGTGGCCAGGGATGCGGATACGACCCGGCCCGGTGATGGACGGTATTAGGCTTGAGGTTGTCGTAAACTGTCCGGGGTATTGGCCGGAAAAAGATTGGTGGTGATGACCATTGCTGACCAACGGAAAAACTAAGATGTCCCGCAAAATGGAAGCGGCCATTGCTGCCCTACTCACCAACTCTACCATTGGCGAAGCGGCGGCTGTCGTGGGTATACATGAGCAAACCCTTTGGCGCTGGCTGCAAGACCCGGACTTCCAGAAGACCTACCAAGACGCCAAGCGGCAGGCCGTGGCCCAGGCCCAGGCCATTGCCCGCCTACAGCAAGTGTCCGGTAAGGCGGTAGACGCCTTGGAAGAAATCATGCTTGACCGCGAGGCAAAGGACACGGCCAGGGTGACAGCAGCAAAGACGGTTTTAGAAACGGCCCTGAAAGCTGTAGAGGTTGAGGACCTGGCCAGGCGGATTGAAAATCTCGAAACTGATGGATCCGGACGATGACCTTATGGACGACCTGGAGCGGTTTCGGGAAGAGGTGGCAGGGTAATTATAAAATGAGGGAGGCCGACCTGACCGCACAGGAGCCCGCTGGAGCGGCTTAAACAGGCTGCAGGTATGGGGGGGGAAGCCTTACCTGCTCCAAAAAGGCCCGCTAAAAGCAAAATCTCGGCGCTGTGGCCGGGTGGTGGAGCGGGAATTAGAGCAAGTCAATTAATTCCTCAATGGTAAGACCTGCCTGTTCAAGGATTGATTTGAGAGTTTTCGGCTTTAAAGTCTTCTTTCCGTGAACCGGAACAGTGATAAGGCTGCCTGCTGGCGATAAAAAATAATGATGGCTGCCTTCAATATACAGGAAGGTAAACTTGCCGCGCTTAAGGGCGACCACTACTTCTTTGCCGGATACTCTTGGCAGCCTTGGAGTCATATATTTATCACCAATTCCTGTCTTTCTACTGGTGGCAAGTCACTTGCTGGTACTGGCCTGCCCAATTTCTCCAATACCTTGAGATAGCCAGTTATAGCTTCCCTGACGTTAGCAAGTGCTTCATCAACTGTGTCACCTTCTGTAATACAACCGGGCAATGCCGGTACCGTAACGGTATAACCTCCAACATCACTATTCCAGTCCAGTATTACCTTAAACCTGCGCTGCATTTGTAGATTCCTCCTTCTTGTCGGGGATATATTCAAACAAGTCCCCAGGCTGGCAGTTAAGGGCGGCGCAGAGTTTTCCCACAACTTCAAATGTTACACCTTTTGCCTTTTCATGGTATAGAGCGCTTATAGTGTCTCTAGCTATACCTGTTTTATCATGTATATCCACTATCTTTAACCGTTTAGCACCCATAATAGTGCTTAGACGGCATCTTATTTCTGGCATTATTAAGCACCTCCATTTCAATTATAGCAGGTTTTATGCATTATGCAAAACATTATCTTCTTTATGGAGACACGTCTTTGTAAAAAGGCATTGACATGTTGCAGATTGCTCTCTACAATATAAAGCAATGGTTAGGTAATATGAAGATTAGAGTATGTAAAAAGGGAGGTGATCCCGAAAATACTGAAACAAAAAGCAGGAAGGCCGCCAGCAAGCAAACCCTTCCTGCCCTGCAACACCCACCAGGGGCGTTATATTCATTTTACCCTCTGGTGGCGAAAAATCAAAACGCGGTTGACGAATACCTGGAGAGAATTAGGAAGGAGGGACATTATGGCGAAGGTAAAGACGAAGAAAAGGGCGAGCGGTGAAGGACTTATCAGGAAGCGGCCAGATGGACGTTGGGAAGTGAGGATTACCGTTGGCACAGACCCTGTTACCGGCAAACCGAAGTTTAAACATTTCTACGGCAAAACCCAGGCCGAGGCCCGGGAAAAGCGGGATGCATACTTAACCGTCGTGAGAACCGGCACTTACGTTTAACCGCAGAAAATCCTATTCGGCGAGTGGGTCAACCGCTGGCTGGATCTGTTTGTAAAGCCGAAGGTACGGCAGAGCACTTACGCCAAATACCAGATTAACATCAGGACGCACATCATCCCTGCCCTGGGTCACATCGAATTGCAGAAGCTGACCACGGAACACATCCAGGAGTTTTACAAAGAGAAGGCCCGGACACATTCCAGCAGTGTCGTCGCTATACTGCATAGGATAATCAACGGCAGCTTAAAACAGGCCGTCAAGCAAAGGGTTATCCTGAATAACCCCGCCGAATATACGGGACGGCCACAGGTGAAATACAGGAAGGTCTTGCCGTTGACCAAAGAGGAAGTGTCCAAATTCCTGCAGGCCGCAAGGAACGACTGCCTGTACACAGCCTACCTGCTGGACTTATTCACCAGCCTGCGGGAAGAAATAAGAGTACACACCCTGCGGCATACATTCGGAGATACCATGATGCAGGCCGAAGAAAATCCCAGGAACGTCCAGGCACTGATGGGACATGCCGATATCCGCACGACATTGGGAACACACTGCCACAGTGGGTTGGAAGACAAACGCCGGGCGGTAGAAAAAGTTGTCCTCCCTGTTGAAGGAGGCCCAAAAAAGGCAACAACCACAACAGACCATCAATTCTCATTGTGGTCAAAATTGTGGTCAACTGCCTTTTGTGGTCAACCTCCGCATCCCGGAGGCCTTGATTAATGTTTAAAATCCTTTATTTACGCGGGTTTGCGGGTTTTTAAGTTTCAATTAAGAACCGTTATTTTAGCACTTTTTCAACTGCATTGCAGTAAGATTGCAGTACGCTGAAGTTAAGATTTTATCACGTCTGCCAGCCCGTTTACTGCCCTTTTCTTGTCCTCCAATCCGCTATGGCAATATGTTCCCAGCGTTGTGCGTATGTCAGCATGTCCCATCAATGCCTGCAAATTTTTAGGGTTCTCCCCCGCCTGGGCCAACAGGGTCCCGAAAGTGTGCCTGATGTCATGGATTCGGAGTTCATCTCTTAACTTTGCCTTTTTCAGAATTGCTTTGTGCTTGCACAAAAGGTTACGCGGTTCAATTGGCTTACCCATGGCCGTAGCAAATACCAGATTGTCGTCTTGATAGGCTTTACCTACTAAAAGCTTTTCCTGTGCCTGGGTAGCCTTGTGCGATTTCAATTCCTGTAAAACGAATGGAAGTAATGGTATCTCCCGCTTGCCGCTTTCGGTTTTAGGTTCAGAGAATACCAGTTCAGTTTTCCCGTCATAGTTCTCAACCCGGCTTAATGACTGCCTTACTGTTAAAATGCCGCTTTTAATATTAATCTTCTTCCAGTCAATTTCATCTGCCATGCTTACCACGGCACCTTTTTTTGTTTTTACGGTTATGTCGGACCACCGGAGCGCCAACAGTTCACCACGGCGTAGGCCGGTGTAAAAGATAAGCAGGAAGGCGGCGAACAGCCTGTCCCCCCTTGCCGCGTCAAGATACTTTTTAATTTCCTCGGGAGACAGCGGGGCAATGTCCTTATATTTCACTGCCGGCCTGACAGTAAATTCAGCGGGGTTATTTAAGGATTGTTTTTTGCTTTTTCGCTTGCTTTAAAGCACCGTTGATAATTTGATGTAGAATAGCCAGCACACTGCTGGAATGGGTTTGTGCCTTTTTATTGTAAAATTCCTGGATATGTTCCGTTGTCAGTTGTTGCAGTGGGATTGTCCCCAGTTCGGGGATAATATGGGCCTCGGCATTGATAATGTATTTGCTATAGGTACTCATTTTCACCTTGGGCTTGACGTAAAGCTCCAGCCACCGGGTCACCCAGTCCCCGAATTTTGTTTTGCTCGGTTCCACATAGGTGCCCGTTTTTGCTTCTGCTTTGTATGTATCAAGTTTTTCCTACACTTCCCGCTGGGTCTTGCTGTAAAACGTTTTTCGCTTTGGTTTATCAGAAAACGGGTCGTGAATTGTTATTTGAGCTGTCCATGTTCCGTTGGGGCGCTTATATATGGTCCCTTCACCGTGGCCGCGCTTGCCCGCCTTCTTCGCCATCCTCGCCACCTCCAATTATTTTTTTGCCCCCATGAGCGGGGGGAATGGGTAATGGGAGGGAATGCCATCCCTCCGCTAATCAGCGGCAAATTTAGCCCCATCTTTGTAGCCTTTCCTGTAGCCTTCATGGTTGCCGAACAAAAAAGCCTCTATGCCATGTTTGCGGTATAACTCGCCAGCAGTATTTATCATGTCAATAAGCACCCACCTGTCGGCCTTGGGAACCACCTTCAGCAGCCTTGCAAAAGGCTTATTGAAACGGTCGGCCAGCTCCTCTTCCTCCGGGTCGTCAAGGTAACGCCGGCCAGCCTGGTGTAGAATGTCCCCTGCTTCAGCATCGCCCAAGCCGTCCGCATCGCCCTGAAGCGGTCAAGCCCCTGGCGGTAGTAGAGCGCGTTGCCGATTATCATTGAGACTTGGTTCGCCATGTAAGATGCCTCCCCTTTAGAAAAGTAAATATAAACTTTACTTAATCGAATTATAACACTAAAAATGGAAATGTGTCAATAGGTATTGCGAATATTTCCTTTACTATCTCAAATTATTTTGCTACAATACTAAAGGAAAGGGGGGGAATTAGTTATGGCCATTACATACGCTCCGCTTTTTGCTACCTTACACCAAAGAAAAATGAACAGGCAAGCACTGCAGACAGCCTTAAAATTATCTTCCAGCACGATAGCTAAACTTGGCAAAGATGAATATGTTTCCTTAAAGGTAATTGATGATATTTGCTCTTTACTTGGTTGTGAGATTCAAGATGTGATAAAACACGTTAAGGAGGAACGTAACAGCTACCTTAATTTCGACAATACTTGACAAAACATGACAAACATAATACCATAAACTTATGGAACTATTAACCATAAGCAAAGCGGCAAAGAAATTAGGCGTACATC
>Ga0067045_1003248_pt1 | contig 26219 bp, 27 predicted proteins | sample TerdegcTABiofilm_FD_59184 | JGI IMG/M metagenome (GOLD analysis project Ga0067045, IMG submission 59184) | Combined Assembly of (Gp0054472, Gp0054536) Wastewater bioreactor microbial communities from Singapore -Terephthalate degrading... | reverse complement strand
AGAGACTAAGTTGAAGACAGCCGGCAGCAAGGCAGTCGACAGCATCAAGGCCATGGGAGATAAGGTGGGCGTGCCAGTGGATACGATCGTCAGAATTGGAGCGCCAGCAAACATGGTCATAGATACTGCTGCAGCCGAGAAAGCTGACCTTATCGTCATGGGAAGCCATGGTGAATCCGGTGCCTCAAAGCTTCTGATCGGAAGCGTTGTTCAGAAGGTACTGTACTGGTCGACGATCCCAGTCTTGGTTGTGAGATGATTTAATGGAAGCATTCGTATTGGGTGAATCCCTGATCTACGCATCTTTTGCTATCGTGTTCATTGTAGGCGTAGTTCTTGGTTTCTTCGTCATAAGCCTCATTGGAGGAAGTTAATCTATTCATAAAAGAGACCTTCGGGGCGATCCGAGATGGTCTCTTCATTTATATCATAAAAAATTTATATCTTAAAGTACCTTGGAGCGGTCTCCAAGCACCTTGCCATGAGGTCTGCAGCCTTGTCAATATCGCTTATGCACAGAACCTCTACGGGCGAGTGGATGTACCTTGTGGCAACGCTTATGACGCCGGTTGGAATCCCAGACCTCGTCAGGTAGATGGAAGAGGCGTCTGTAGTTCCTCCATCTGAGGCCTCCAGCTGTACTGGAATTTCAAACTCCCGGGCGGTGCCAACCAGCCATTCGAGGACTTGCGGCGTGGCGATCAGGCCTCTGCCTGAGGCATCAGCTACTACCAGCACCGGGCCCTTCCCCATCTCTATTGGAGAGTCCTTCTTCTCGATTCCTGGATGATCCCCTGATATCGTCACATCTGCAGCGATGGCCAAGTCAGGGTTCAGGTCAAAAGCGGAGACTTTTGCACCCTTCAGTCCAACCTCCTCCTGCACAGTTGCTACGGCATAGATCGTGGACTTGGCTTTCGTCCTCTTCAAGGCCTCGATCATCACAATCAGGCCGGCGCGATTATCGAAGGCCTTGCCTGTGACCCTGTCGCCCAGCAAATTGGCAAATGTCCTATCGATCGATATCGGCGTCCCTATCTGTATCCCCAAATCCTCGACCTGTCTTTGGGATGTGCAGCCAATGTCGATGAACATGTCCCTGGCCTCGACAACCTTCTTGCGCTCCTCCTCCTTCATGACATGCGGCGGTTTGGAGCCGATCACACCTACGACGGACCCGGATCTTGTGTGGACGATGACCCTTTGGTTTAGCAATGTCTGGTCGAACCACCCACCGATACGAATGAAGCGAATGAAGCCCTTCTCATCCACCTGCTTGACCATAAGCCCGATCTCATCAGCGTGGGCTTCGATCATTATCGATGGCCTCTCGCCTTTCTTGGTGGCTATGAGATTTCCTAAAGAGTCCACCCTCATCTCATCCACAAAAGGTGCAATCTCGTCTCTTACTATCTGCTGAACTGATCCTTCCCAGCCGGATATGCCATGAGCATTGCTCAGCTTCTCCAGCAATGATTTGATATCGCTCATCGAACCATCTCATTTTATAGATTAAATTTGAGACCTCAAACGGCTCTGATCCTTGCGCCCTCATTTCGGGCGCTGGTGATCTGAACCACTCCACCAACTTCGCCCATCACTTCAGTGGCAGTGGCCTCGATATCTCTCGCCTGTGTGTCGGTTACTGCATAAACAGTCGGCCCGAATGAGCTGAGGCCTGTGCATGCGGCGCCTGCTGCCCTCATTTCGTCCATCAGCCTCCGCACCACTGGATGCTGAAGCATCACCTCGACCTTCTTGAAACCGATCTCCTGAACTCTGTTTACTGCCGAACCAAACTCATCGAGGTCCTCCTCTACAAGGGATGGGACCATCCTGACCAGGATCTGGTAGCATAGCTCGTGCACATCGGCAAGTGGCACAGGGCAATACTTCTTGAAGATGTCCACCTCCTGCTTCCCATGGGCGCCCCTGGTGACATCTGGTATGGCAAGTAAGATCTTCCAGCTCTTGGGAAATTCATGGCGCGCTATCACGGGCGGCGCGCGAATGCCCATCGATGCAGACGAGGGCCTGAAGTCCACCTTATCCTTCCCTGGTCCGAATGTGTGCCCTCCGTCAATCAGAAAACCGCCGCCCTCGAAGGCTGCAGTGCCGATTCCGCTCGTACCGCCCCTGTTGATGATCGATGCGATCTCGCGCGCAGTTGCAGGCCTGTGGTAAAGCTCACAAAGCGCCTTCCCTGCGGCGATTCCAAGCTGCGTTCCTCCGCCCAGGCCCACATGCATCTTATATCCTGCTCTTATGGATAGATGCGCTCCTCCGAGGCCAAAATGCATAGCGACGGCCTGAGCAGCTGCCTTCGCGCGGTCTGCATTCTCGCCCTCCACCACCAGATCCCTCGCTCTCTGCGCCTCCAGCAGAATGCTCGGCTCGTCCAGAGTGATCCCAACTCCGCCGTCCACACGCCCTGATGTGCCTGTCAGATCTGTCAGTGTCAGATGAATCCTCGAAGGCGTTTCTACTATTACCCTGTACTCGTCCTGAAAGCTGTTGTATGGAAAGGTCTCTTGTATGGCTATCAGCGGCTCTCCGTGACGGAAGATCTTGTAGCTGCGCTGGAGCATCAGCTCGCGTGGAAAGACATTGAAGACCCTGCTCAGCTCCCGGTCTGCCCTGGAAAATCCTGTCGCACTTATGTCTCGTCTGGATTCGATCTGATGCTTTTTCAGGATGACGCCGATCGGAATGTCTGCCTTGGTAAGATCATCTTTGAAGCTGGCATCCAGCCTTTTCAAGGGCGTGTGCGAGACCGCATATATCAGAGCTTCCCCCGTATTTGCTTTCTTTAGCTTCACCACGCGGTAGTTGACCTCATCTCCTGGATTCACCTTCAGCTCTGCTGCCACTGCATCGTCTGCGGGAATGACCTTTTTGCACCAATGTCTCTATCTCGATCGGGCAGCCTGTGATGACTTCCAGCATACTGGTCACGGAACCATCCGTTCCCAAAAGCATCTTTTGCACGGGACTAAGCCTGCCCACGCTGTTTTCGAGATCTGAGATCTGTTTTGTAACTGAGAAAGATGGTCTTTGAGCCATTAAAGGTAGATCCCTTTGGCTGGAATAAAGTTTTTCCCCTTCGAGCGCTTTTCGTATACATTGTGAGATTGGTGACTTCCAGAATATCGGGATTCTACAAGCTTCCTCCCAGCGAGAGGTTGAAGGCCGTGGCCGAGCAGTCGGGCCTGGGGACCGAAGAGGTATCACAGGTTGAGAAGGGCCTTGCAGTCGATCAGGCGGACAAGATGGTGGAGAATGTGATTGGTGTTTTCCAGGTGCCTTTGGGAATTGCCACCAACTTCCTCATCGACGGCAGAGAGGTGCTCATACCCATGGCCACTGAGGAGCCGTCAGTGATTGCTGCGGCGAGCAACGGAGCCAGAATGGCGCGCAGCGCTGGAGGATTCTCGACCTCCAGCACAGGACCTGTTATGCGTGCCCAAATTCAGATCACAGGGCTTGCTGACCCATTTGCAGCCAGGCAGGCAGTATTCCTTCATAAGGATGAACTGACTCAGATGGCCAATGAAAAGGATCCGATGCTTGTCAAGTACGGGGGAGGGGTCGAGGACATTGAGGTTTACGTCATAAATTCACGTGTCGGGCCCATGGTAGTCGTGCACCTCATAGTAGACTGCCGCGACGCCATGGGGGCAAATGCAGTCAACACCATGGCAGAGGCGCTCGCACCGCGCCTTGAAGAGATCACAGGTGGCAAGGTCTATCTGAGGATCATCTCCAACCTGGCAGACAAGCGCCTGGCCCGCGCAAAGGCTGTATTCAAGGCAGAAGACATCGGCGGCCATGAGGTTGTCGATGGCATCATCCAGGCGGCTGCTCTTGCAGAGGTCGATCCCTACAGGGCTGCTACCCATAACAAGGGCATCATGAACGGCATCACTGCGGTCGTGCTGGCGACGGGAAACGACACAAGGGCAGTTGAGGCCGGTGCTCACTCCTTTGCGTCTCTTTCCGGGCGATACATGTCGCTGACAAGGTACGAGAAGAACAGAGATGGAGATCTGGTGGGCACCATCGAGCTGCCAGTGGCTGTGGGGCTGGTAGGTGGCGCGACACGCGTCCATCCAGTGGCCAAGACTGCTGTGAAGATCCTGGGGGTGAAGAGCGCAGACGATCTCTCTCGCATCATCGCAGCAGTGGGCCTTTGTCAGAACTTTGCGGCTTTGCGAGCGCTAGCCTCGGAAGGCATTCAGAGAGGCCACATGTCCCTGCATGCCAAGAACGTGGCTGCGCAGGCAGGCGCGAAGTGCGATATGATCGACATCATCGCAGCTCGAATGGCTGCTGAGCGCAGGATCAGCGTAGACAGAGCAGCGGAGCTCATGGAGGAGCTGGACGAGAGATCAAACAGGTGAAGCAGCAAAATGATGATCGGAGTTCTGGGGCCTGAAGGCACTTATTCAGAAAAGGCAGCATTGCGCTGGTCGCAAGACATGCCAGATGCGAGGTTGGTCTACTTTGGCGACTTCGAAGATGTGCTCAGGGCAGTGGAGGCCGGAGAGCTGGATGCAGGCGTCGTTCCTGTGGAGAACAGCCTTGAAGGTGCTGTCACTGTGGTCATGGATCTTCTGCTTCACATGAATGTCGTGATAATTGCAGAGGTGAACCTGCCAATCAGGCACTGCCTTGTGGGCAGGGGCGAGGCAGGGATCAATGTCATCCTCTCCCATCCCCAGGCCCTGGCCCAGTGCCGCCAGTATCTGCGCCAGAACTATCCCAAGGCAGAGATAAGGACCACGGGCTCCACCAGCCACGCCGCCCATCTGGCCCAGGAGTTTCCGGAGATGGCGGCCATTGCAGAGGCAGGAACTGCTGAAAAGTATGGTCTGTGTGTTCTGGCCAGGGATATTCAGGATGTGCGCGATAACATCACGAGGTTCATCGTGGCTGGACGGAAGGTCCCAAAGGCTACTGGCAAAGACAAGACATCCCTTGTCGTCTATCTGCAGCGTGACCGGCCAGGTGCGCTCTTCTCAATACTGCAGGAGTTCGCCTCGCGTAAGATAAATCTGACGAGGATAGAGTCCCGGCCAAGCAGGAGGGGCATTGGCGATTACTACTTTTTCATCGACCTGGAGGGGCATGTGAATGACTCCATGGTAAAAGATGCCTTGGCAGGAATTCAGGAGAAAGCTGCCATGATCAAAGTGCTGGGATCTTATCCAAGGGCATCGAATGGGCCATAGCAGCTTGCCTGAGAATGCTTTTTATATTCGGTCTTAGATGCCCTTGACTGCAAACAGCCCATATCAGCTTTTTGGAGTCACATCTGATGGATGATTACGAACCAAAGTTTCCAAACCTGCCGGAGAGGATTTCTCGCCTTGGAGAGCTGGCATGCAACCTGTGGTGGAGCTGGCATCCAGAGGCAAGAGCACTCTTTTACATGCTGGCTGGAAGAGGCTCTGAGTTCAAGGCTCAAAATCCAGTGTCACAACTATTCGAGATGGACGGATCTGTTCTGGATGCAGCGGCAAAAGACTCGCGATTTCTGAGAAGATACGATGCAGTTATGGCCAGATTCGATGCCGATGTAAACTCTTATCAAAGCTGGTTTTACTCCAAAATTCGTGATCCTGGGATGCATCCCATAGCCTACTTTTCAGCCGAGTACGGCTTGCACCATTCTCTGCCATTTTATGCAGGTGGCTTGGGTTTTTTGGCCGGTGACTTTCTAAAAGAGTGCAGCGACCTCGGAGTTCCAGCGGTCGGTGTCGGTTTCATGTATCCAGAGGGTTACCTGCACCAGAGGCTCTCGCCAGATGGCTGGCAAATGAACGAGAGCGAAAGTCTGGATCGGAGCCGTGCTCCCATCTGCAGGGTCAGAGATGAAGACGGCCAGACTCTGACCATCAAGGTGCCAATTGTCGAGCGTTCCATCTACTTCGAGGTCTGGAAGGCCCAGATCGGTCGTGTTCCACTATATCTCATCGACACTGACATCGAGGCAAATGACCCCTGGAACCGTGGCATATCCTCACGCCTTTACATCGGCGACGCTGAGCAGCGCCTGGTTCATGAGATGATCCTGGGAATCGGTGGCACCCAGATTCTCGAGGCCTTGGGCATAAAGCACTCAATCCTTCATCTCAATGAGGGCCATTCGGCCTTCGCAATTTTGGAGAGGATCCGGGAGAAGGTAGAGAAGGGCTCAAGCTACAAGGATGCGGCAGATCAGGTTCGGTCTACCACAGTTTTCACTACGCACACACCAGTTCCCGCAGGCCACGACGTTTTTTCTTTTGAGCTCATGGACAAGTATTTCGGGTCTTACATCCCCCTGCTGGATCTGGACCGGGACGAGTTTTATAGGCTCGGAAGAGACTCCAGCAATTCTTCGTCCCATTTCAACATGACCGCCTTCGCCCTCCGCATGTCTGCTTTCAGAAATGCGGTGAGCAAGATGCATGGTATTGTCACAAGGAAGATGTGGCATCACCTCTGGCCCGGTCTTTCGGATGGCGACCTGCCAATCAGCTACATCACCAATGGAGTGCACGTTCCTACCTGGATAGCCCCAAGTCTTGCAGCAATGTTCAACAGGTATCTAGGACCGAACTGGCTGGCAGACCACGACAATCCTTCCATCTGGCAGCTGGTCGACGATATCCCCGATGCAGAACTTTGGCACGTTCACAGGCTGCTGAAGATGTCTTTGATTGCCGTAATGAAGGAGAGGGCCCGCGAGAGGTGGAAAGAGCACGCGGATCTCAATATAATCATGGCCTCAGGGATGTTGTTCGATCCCAATACGCTCACCTTGGGCTTTGCGCGCAGATTTGCTGCATACAAGAGGGCGAACTTGATTTTGCATGACCTGAATAGGCTGAAATGCATCCTCAACCATCCAAGGCATCCGGTGCAGATTATATTTGCTGGGAAAGCACACACCCTCCGACAACGAAGGCTTGCAGCTCATCCAGCAGGTATTTAACATTGCGAGGGATCCGAATTACGGTGGACGCATCGCCTTCATTGAGGACTACGATGAGGAGCTGGCACAGTATTTGGTTCATGGAGTGGATGTCTGGCTAAACAATCCTCAGCCGCCCTTCGAGGCATCGGGAACAAGCGGCATGAAGGCGGGAATAAATGGAGTGCCGCAGCTTTCCGTCCTTGACGGCTGGTGGTTAGAAGGCTATATCGGCACAAACGGATGGGCGTTCGATGGAGCAAATAGCGGATCTAACGGGTCCGAGGAGAGCGACTCAGAGGAACTTTATACAATTCTTGAGAGACAAATAGTACCTCTCTATTACGACAAGGATGATTCAGGCGTGTCATCCAAATGGGTCAGGGTAATGAAAGAATCTATAAAGAATGCAGCTCCAAAGTTCAGCTCTCGAAGGATGGTCAAGGAGTATGCCCTCGAGTTCTACCAAAATGCCTTGAGGCATGCCAACGAGACGAGCTTGCAGGCATGAGCTTGGTGATCTGTGGCTGCATGCGAATCAGACCAAAAAGATGAAATGATCATGAGACTTACAAGCAGATCAAGGGTAAAAAGAAATGCGGGCAGAGTTGATATTGGTTCTGATGCTGTTTCTGGTGGCCCCATCCTGGGCTGCTCATGAGGCTGGTATGGTTGGACCGTATAACGTGTCCTTCGATGTGAATGCCACAATGCAATACAGTGTCATTGTCGAAGAGCCTTCCAGTGGCATCACTTCCGACGGCGTGAACTTCGACAGGTACAACCTGACAGTCCAAAGCACTGACTACTTTGCCTGGATAGTCCTAACTCACTATGAAAAGCCTATGCTTGCAAACATCACAGCCAACGAGTACATTGTGCTAGCTGCCTTGCAGGGATCCGGAGCGGATGAGCCCAATATCTATCAGCCCTTGATAGACGGCCAGCCCGGCATTCTGGGCAACTTCAGATTCGACAGGCAATATCTTGGCCAGGGCCAATACAAAGAGGGCGATCTTGTCGTCGCTGCCAGCTACTCGCCTGATGGGTATGTTCGCGAGGATGGACAGTACCGCGGGAAGACCAACTGCCGTGTCATATCCACATTTCCCTGGGAGGTCATCCGGGACCTGCTTTACACCTTGCATGTAGAGGTGCCCAAGGACGAGCAGATGCCTCAGAATCAGTCTGAACTATCAGTCTGAACTGCAGATGCAGTGAGCTTTTTTGGCATTCGCAGGTTCATGGAGGGTTCATGTAGACATTAGGTGATCTCTACATAAAAACCAACTTTTTATATTAAGCTGAGAACATGGTGCTTGGAGGAATTAAAATCAAAAGCAATCAAACTGATACTATTGGTCACGCTGCTTGGAATGCTGATGGCAGTAGGCTCTGCCATTGATAGACCAGGTGACCGCGATCACGATTTCGGTGGAGACCATCATCACGATCATTACGATTGGCTGAGCCCGGGAGGGGTCTCGACCACTTACTACAGCTGGTCATATCCAGTCTATTATGACTACTACTGGTACCCGACCTACAGATACACCTATTACCCGACCTACTACTACACCACGCCCGTCTACACCACCTACTACTATGATCCAGTGGTGTACGATCCCTGGTGGGCTGTCAATGTCTATGGCGTAGGTGGCACAACCTACTACTATTCCAGCGGCTGGTCCTGGGCTACTTACCATGGAAGTTTATTCTTCTAAACAAAGAAGCAGCAAAGAAGCAGGCGGCCAGTACAGGGGGTGATCTGGCTGCCTGCACACAGACTTAAATCATAAGAGATCTGCCGGTCATTGCCTCCGGCTGTTTTATCTTGAGTAGCTGCAATGCTGTGGGTGCCACGTCGGCCAGAATGCCATCATTCCGCAGCCTGTGCTCTACGCCATCGTTTATGATAAGCGTAAACGGCACGGGGTTTGTTGTATGAGCCGTATGAGGCTGCCCTGTGGCCTCGTCCACCATCTTCTCGGCATTTCCGTGATCTGCTGTGAGCAGCACTGCGCCGCCTGCATCCAGGATCTTGTCCACGACAGATCCAACGCATGCATCCACCGTCTCCACAGCTTTTACAGCTGCATCATAGATGCCTGTGTGGCCCACCATATCGGGATTGGCGAAGTTGAGGATGATCAGATCATATTTCGCAGAGTCGATGCGCCTCAGCACTTCATCCTTCACCTCATAGGCGCTCATCTCCGGCTTGAGGTCGTAGGTTGCCACCTTTGGAGATGGGATGAGGACGCGATCCTCACCGGGGTTTGGCTGCTCCTTGCCACCGTTGAAGAAATATGTGACATGGGCGTATTTTTCCGTCTCGGCGATCCTGAGCTGGCGCAGGCCTGCACTGCTGATCACCTGGCCGAGGGTGTCGTCGAGGTTCTGGGCTGGATAGGCAACGGGCGCTTTCAAGGTGGCATCGTACTGGGTCATGCAAGTGTAGCGCACCCGGATAGGCCTGGTAGGAAACTGCACGAAATCCTTGTCCACAAACGCCCTGCTGATCTCGCGAGCCCTGTCGGGCCGGAAGTTGAAGAAGATTATGCTGTCGTTATCCTCAACAAGGCCGCCAGCATCGATTAGCGTGGGCTCCAGGAACTCATCGCTCTCGCCACGCTCGTATCCATCCGCCACTGCCCTCTTTGCCGTTTCGGCTTTTGTGGCCTATGCCCTCTGTCAGACAGCGATAGGCCCTCTCCACCCTCTCCCATCGCTTGTCCCTGTCCATGATGTAGTAGCGGCCCGAGACCGTTGCCACCTTGCCCACGCCAATGTGCTGGAATTTCTCCTCAAGCTCCCTAAGGTAGGTTGAGGCGCTCTTCGGAGGCACATCCCTGCCGTCCAGAATTGCATGCACGTAAACTCTATGAAGGCCCATTTTCTTGGCAATCTCCAGCAGGGCGAAGAGGTGGAGATATGTGGCTGTGCACTCCTCCGTCTGAGAGCAATCCTATCAAGTGCAACTTACTGTCTCTGGCAGCCTCCATGGCTTCTTGCAGGACTGGGTTCCTGAAAATCGCGCCGGTCTCCACTTCCATGCTGATCCTGGTGTAATCCTGGTAGACAACCCTCCCTCCACCTAAGTTGAGATGGCCCACCTCAGAGTTGCCCATCTGGCCTCGAGGCAGTCCAACGGCCAGGCCAGATGCGCCAAGGGTAGTAGTGGCATAATTCTTCCAGAATCGATCCAGGTTAGGCTTGCGTGCCCCGGCGACGGCATTGCTATTCTCCTGCGAGCTTATGCCGAAGCCGTCCATGATTATGATAGCTAAAGGCCTCATCTCAAGGAAGCCATCAGTTCAGCGGATATATTAGGTCTCTCATTCTTTGAAGCCCCTCTCTCCAATGAGTGGGACGAAGGCCACGCCCATCTTCTGCTCCACAACAAAGCCGTTCTTCCTCGTCACCAGTACAAGCTCCTGAAAGCCGCGGCCCACTGGAATGACCATCTTTCCTTCGATCTTTAGCTGCTGCTTGAGGGGCTCTGGCACATCTGGAGCCGTCGCTGCCACGCTTATGCGATCATAGGGGCCATGCTCTGGCAGTCCGATGCTGCCATCGCCCTGGATCATAGTTACATTCTTTATGCCTGCCAGCTCCAGGTTTGATCTCGCCTGGGCTGCAAGGCCTGGTATTCGCTCCACAGAATAAACGTCGCCCCCGCGGACCCTATGAGATCTGCCATCACAGCTGCATGGTAGCCGCTGCCCTCCACCCACCTCCAGAACGATCATCCCCTCCTGAAGATCGAGAAGATTGCACATGATGGCTACCATATGCGGTGCTGATATCGTCTGGCCGTAGCCTATGGGCAGTGGAGTATCCTCATAAGCCCTGGACCTAAGATCGTCAGGCACGAAAAACTCTCTGGGAACGCGAGACATCGCCAGAATAACGCGGTCGGAGACAAAGCCGCGCATGCCTTCAAGCAACTCTTTTTTGTTCAAATCTCACGACCCCATACTCGAAGAATATCCTTTGCCTTGGCGTGATCTGCAAAACCCTCACAGCGCAGTTTGATCTTGACCACCTTGAACACAAAATGCTCAACCTCGCGTACCTCGCCTACCTCTATGACCTCGTCCCCGGGAACTGTGATCTTGAAGGAATTGGTCCGGCCTTTCCTGTACAAGGAGAGCTTGAGCGGCACATCATCTGTCTCCCTGGCCCATACGGCCTTAACAGCCTCAGCCTGGGCACTCTCGACCCTGCGGTCAGTCTCCAGCGATGTGATCTCCGTCATTACCACTTCGCGTGAGCCATCATCGACCAGCAGCTCGTCGCCAACATGCAGCACCTCTCGAGCAGGCATATTTATGAAATACTGCTGTGAGCGGTCATCTTTGTTGACGATCACCTTCAGCGAGATCAGCCTCTCTCTCTCCTTCTGGACGGAATGAACCAGCCCGCAACCTTCACAGCGCACCAGTTTCTCCTGCCCAAACTTAATGAGAGTATGATCCGTATCCTCACCGCATGATGGGCAGAAGATTTGATCATCGATCATGACATATTATCTCTTTGGCGAAGTATTAAAAGTCGTCCAGTGTGACTATGCTCTTGTTTTGAACCATCCTCAACCCTGCCGCTTTCTGGTCCCTCCTGGGCATTCGCTTGTGAGACGACTTTGCGCTCTTGTGACAAGGACTGTACTGGCTGTCGTAGTATGCCTGCCAGATGTCTTTCACATCCCGGCCTTCCTCTGAACAATTAAAAGAAGATTTCAATTGCTCCAGGGTCTCTGCCATTTTTGCCCCTCGTTTTCTCAGGATTTCGCCGCCATAATTAAACGAAATCCAGCTTTCGTGCCCGTTTCCCAGCACTACAATCGTCTGCGGGTTTCTTCTGGCAAAAAAGTCGCAGATGATCTCTCCGATTCTGTGCCTTGGCTTCAGGTATCCATAAAGGACACAAGGCCCCAAGGGCCTCAGCCTCACAAATGCCTCCATCCTGTGCACCTCTGTCTGTACCTGCCTGACCATCTTTCTTATGCGCTTTGCTTCTGCATCTATTGAGACATCTAGCTCTTCGGCTGAGATGTCTTTTGCCCTGAAGAGCAACCTCTCACTGCAGTCCTCATGGGCCGAAAGGTAGTGAAGGAAGTCGTCTGGAATTCTCATGCCGACCACATCTGCAAAGTTGCATCTCTCCAGCCGCCGATCTTCAGGAAGGGAGCAGCTCTCTTGATCCGCACGCCTAGTGATGCCAGATCAGCCTTTCGGGAGATGGCCTGTCTCTTTCTGAGAGCAATTATTCTCTTGGCGCTTCTGGGCCCGATGCCTGGAACCATGAGCAGCTCGCGATAAGGTGCAGTGTTCGGGTCTACGTGGCAAGTCCACAAGCTCACGAGCAATGGTCATCTTTGGATCAGCATTCGGGAGAAGGCCATTCTCGTCGAACGCATGCCAGATCTCCTGAGGATGGAGATGATAAACCCTGAAGAGCCAGTCCATCTGGTAGAGCCTGACCTCACGCCACTTAGGTTGAGGCACGTTGTTCTGAAATGGTGTGCCGTCCTGTGGAGAGAAGGCGCTGTAGTAGACGCGCCGAACGCCTATCTCCTTGTACTCATAAAGGACCCTCTTGAAGATCTCCTCATCGCACTCATTGCTTGCGCCCACCACGAGCTGAGTGGTCTGGCCTGCTGGAAGGTTTTCGCTCGTAGCCAGATCGCGAATATATCGCTGCCTTTGCAAAATATCGCTCTCGTAGTTCTTTGTGCTGCTCATCTCGCTCATATGGGAAGCTGATGCAGCCTCCAGGTTTATGCTGACCCTGTCGGCCAGCTCCATTGCCTCCTGGATGTGAGAGCGCGAGGCGCCAGGCAGGACCTTGAGGTGAATGTACCCCTGGAATTCGTGCTTTTGGCGCAGCATCCGGGCAGTCTCCAGCATCCTCTCCATGATGTGATCTTCGTTCCGGCCCGAGCCTGAGCTGAGGAAGAGGCCCTCGATGTAGTTCGCCCGGTACATGGAGAGGGTTATGCCGACCAGCTCTTGTGGCGTGTATGAGAAGGTAGCAGTCCTGCGGCTGCAGTTGGCGGCATTTGTGCAGTAGTTGCACTGGTGGCTGCAGTAGTTGGTATAGAGTGTTTTGAAGAGGCTTACACACCGCCCATCATGCGAAAAGGAGTGACAGATCCCCGGCAGGTTCGGATTGCGAGGCGAATGGGTAGACGCGCAGACATCATACCTGGTACCCTCTCCCAGAGAGCTGAGCTTCTCTGGGTCGACATCGACTGCGGGTCCGAGCGAGTCAAACCTGCTCTCCTGGGCCAGGCGAGCGATCTTTTCCAGGGTGACCATCGGCAAGGTATTCGATCCCTCAAAATATAATCCTTTAGAATGCGGGACGAAAGTATTTAGCCCAAGAGCGAAAGACAAAACAAGTTGTCTATGGATATCTTCAAGATGCCTCGCATGGAGAGAGCGGAATTTGATCGGCTTGTTGAGGAGCAGTACATATGTCGAATCGCCTTTAAGGGGGAGAAGCATCCTTACATCGCGCCATTCCTCTACGTTTTCGATGGCAAATTCATGTATTTCTTATCGACGAAATATGGGCGAAAGGTGCAGTACTTTCGAGACAACCCAAGAGTTTGTGTAGAGATAGAGCATTACTCTCCAGATCTCTCCGCTTTCAGCTTCGTGGCACTTCCTGGACGTCTGATGGAGGTCGATGATGGGGACAAGAAGAGGGCTGTGCGTGAGATGTTTGTTCGCCTGATAAAAAGCCGAGCCCTATCCCAAAATGTACTCTCGGCCTTAGGTCACTTTCCACATGAGCCAGTCGAGGTCTTGCTGGAAGCGGAGAAGAGCTCCGTCTGGCAGCTGGTTGAAGTCAAGGTCGAGGAGATCCTGGGGCTGAAGAGCCACGCACCATAGCTTTGTTGTCTCTTGGCCTGAGATACCAAAATAATTTATACTCAAGGACTCCTAACTCTAACTAAAGATTTGAAGTTAGAGGTCAATGTATGAAAGCGTTCCTGTCTTTGGCCCTGTTGTTTGTTTCAACGACTGTCTGTACTGCCAGTCTTAGCCAGTTTGCCGGCGACTGGACCAATGTCGACACAAATACCGGGGGAATAACATCCCTGAATATCGGCATCTCTGGCAGCTCTGCCAGTGTGCATGCCTGGGGCAAATGCCATCCCACAGATTGCGATTGGGGTACGGTCTCCGCTTATGCATTCGGCCCCGATGTATCCTCAGATCCCACCAGTCAGGCCCAAGCACTGATGGCGGTCTTTGATGCCGGATTCTCAGAGACCGCACTCTTCATAAAACCACAGGGAGACCAGCTCTCTGTACAGTCATACACCCGCTTTAAGGACAATAGCGGCCGCACCAACTATGCATCAAGCTATGTATTCCAGAAGAGTCCTTCAACCTCAACGGCCACCGGCCTGATATCCAGTGTCAAACCGCTGAAGCAACTGAACAGACTGCAGACCATTCCATTAGCGGGAAGCAACCAGTGAATTAATAGAGGTCAAAGTATGAGATTAATGTACTCCTCGCTGACAGCAGTCCTTCTTGTGCTATTGATTGCCTGCAGCGGCATGGCCAGCATCGATCAGTTTGGCGGTTCATGGACCAATGTGGATCCCAATACAGGAGGCATCACCAGGTTGGATATTGCAGTCGAAGGCGCTCTCGTCAAGGTGCATGCCTGGGGCAAGTGTCACCCCACGGATTGCGACTGGGGAACTGTGCAGGCTCAACCCTTCGCTGCAAGTGCCTCTTCGGACATTGCCAGCGCTGACACATTGATAGCGGTCTTCGATTCAGGGTTCTCTGAGACCACACTTGTAATAAAGCCCGCTGGAAATAGGCTTAATGTAAACTCCTACGACCGCTTCAAGGATAACAGCGGACGAAGCAACTATATGGCCGGCTATGCCTTCCAGAAGGCATCTTATGCGGGTGGCGTGGGCGATGCAACTCCAGGCAGCACTCCTGCTCCGATGGATCTGACAGGCGTCTGGAACTGCGATGATGGCGGCAAATACTATGTTCGCCAGCTTGGATCGGCCATCTGGTGGTATGGCGAGAACGATGCCAAGAACCCGAGCTGGTCCAACGTCCTGCGCGGAACCATCGGTGGAAATATGATAAATGCTGAATGGAGCGACGTTCCCAAGGGAAGCGTCATGTCAAATGGAAAACTGGTGCTCCAAATCGTCTCCAACAACAGACTGATGGCAACATCCAAGACTGGAGGCTTCGGCGGATCTGTCTGGACGAGGTAGTGGCCTTTTCACGCTGCAAAGCCCTTCTTCAGACCTTTTTTGCCAGATCGCCTGCGAACTTCAGGTAATCGCAAACTGGACTGCCAAGCGAAACAATGCTGCCATGGATATTGCTGTCTGTTATTTCCAGCATTGCTGCAGAGGGCGCTGACATCCTGGGCTTGGTTGGACTGCCAGGGCAGATGAGCAGGCGCTCGCCCTTCTCAACCACTGGCCGATGGATATGCCCGAAGACGAGCACCCTTGCGTCCATCTCTCTCGCCATCATCTCTGCGCCCACCAGATCTGAGCCGTGATAAGCAGTGTGCACCAGGCCAATCCTGATGCCTTCCACATCGATCACCCTCCTCTCGGGCAATTGCTTCTTTAGCACTGGAAGATCTGAGTTGCCCCTGACCGCCTCCAGCCTTCCCAGTTCTGCCAGAGCAGTGTAAACCTCGCCGGAGACAAAGTCGCCTGCATGCAGTATCATGTCGGCTTCCCTGGCCAGCCGAACAACTGCGCCAGGCAGCCCCTCGCCTTCAAGATGAGTGTCGGACAGAGCGAGAATCCTCGTCATACATGCATCCGCCTCATGCCAGCTTCCACGATCCCCAGGAATTCCGCACCTACTGCCACGATGCTGTTAGTGAAAACCGACGAGTTGATCTCAAAGATGGGATATCTGAACTTCGTGAAGTCGGACATCAGCCATGTAGTGCTGCTTGTGTCGCCGCTGAATACATCTGCATACTCAGGCTTCACAGGAACTATGGCGATATCATCAGTTCTCCCGTGCTTCCTCAGCAGAGATACGAGTCGAGACGAGCGGTTCGCTGTTATGGGCATGACATCTGCGCCCATGCTCAAGGCGGTCACAGATCCCTCCATGGCCTCGTAGGTATTGCCAATTCCGGTTATTGGGACGTAGACATCGCCTATCTGAAAGCTTGGGGTATTGAAGTCCCTCTCCCAGTAGCTGATCTTATTTAAGTGGGTCAGTCTCATCTCGAAGGCGCGAGCGACAAGGCCGGACCTTCCCACTCCTCCGACCACATATCTTCCGCTGCGTGGCAAGAGCCTTTTAAACCAGTGCTCCAGGTGTCCTGGCTCCATCTCAGAGATGAGACGAGCGTTCTCCTCAAAGTCCTTCACAGTGGAGCGATACTCTGGACAGGATGGCTCGCATATGCCCTTGAGCCTGGACTGGATGTCTGCGAATAAGGCGTTTAAAAATGCCAGGACCTCCAGTTCGAACTCAGTTCCAAGGGGCGAGAGCCTGGACCTCATATCCTTATTCGTCGCATGTTTTGTCCTGGCCTTGATGACAAGGGTTGAGCCTCGCTCATACTCGGAGACCATCTTGTAGGCAGTTCCATTCTCATTGGCTGTTATCAGTTTGATCTCGCCGCCACGTGTGATGAAATCGTCGATATACTTGTTTACAGCCAGGGTCTCCCCTGAGCCGGAGATTGCGATGCCTAGGTTCTTGCCCTTGCGGTAATGCCTTTGGACTGGATCCTCCAGCGTAAAGGGAAAAACATTTTCGAAATGATTTTGCATGAGCTGCAGGAAGCTGTAAAGGGCAAGAGCCGATCTGCCCGCGGCCAAGCCATAGACGAACTTGTTGTCTGGAGAGGGTTGCAGGAACTCAGCCATGGAGGCCGAGAAATCCGCCACGCAGGCCATATCCAGGTCCAGCAGCTTTTCCAGGAAGCTGCACTGCAAAAGCGTGGCCTCGCGGAAGGTATCTAACAGACCTGACATAAGGCTCTACAGTGAGCTTCCGAAGATAAGCCTTTCTTCACATTGTCTCTCTCAAGTTATGATCTCGCTTAGCCTGTCGAGCTTATTGGCCATCTTGATCTCCTGAGCAATGCGCCTGCCATTGGAGAGATTGCGCTCGACGAGATCTGAATAAGGCGAACCGCTGATGTACAGATTGGTGCCTGCGACGATGCGTGCCGAGATCTCGAAGACCTTGAACTCCAGGTCATCGGTCACGATGGTCTCCAGGCTGAATGCGCCGATCATTCCTCCGAAGAGCTCCAGGGAGGTCTCAACCACCCTCTCTCCAAGCTCAAAGGCTCTTGGAAGAAGCGATTCGCGAAGCACCAGAGGCATATTGCCAGTGACCACGAAGCTGGGATAGATGCCAGCCTCTGCCAGCTCATTCATACTTCCGATCCTGAAGATCTCATCGGCATTGGACTCAACTCGCCTGTCTATGCCCAGCATCTCCAAAGATCCCTTGCTAAGGCGATATCCTTCCTCCTTGATGGGCGAGTAGAAGAAATGAATGTAGTATCTGGTGCCTAAAATGAACTCCTGAATTGTGTACTTTTGATGCATTCTCATTTTGGATTGCAGCTCGTCCTTGTTCTTGGCGATGAAAAATCCCCGGCCGCCCTTTGCGCCGTGGTATTTTACCATGACCGGACGGTCGATGTCCTCGGCTCTCTCAAAGCGCATGGGAACATTGACGCCCGCCCGAAGCAGCCATTCGCGCTCCATCTCCCTGTCGCTCTCCCAGGCCAGAACGCGGCGATTGCCGAACGTGGGAACTGCCATGGACTCGAAACGCTCAATTCCAAGATACTCTACCAGCGAGCCGTGGGGTATGATGATTGAATTCTCAGCCACCAGATCGTCGGCATAATCCAGGAGAGCTTTGTAGCTTTCAACGCATACGAACTTGTCAGGACGCGCCAGGGGAAAGGCATCATAGAATTTTGGAGGCTGTCCTATGCAGATGCCCAGGGTCTTGAGGCCCTCCTGGCGCGCGCCATGAAAAATTTGCAGGCTGCTGTGTGAGCAGATTGTAGCAATTGTGAGATTATCTTTGTCGTACCCTTTGATTATCTCCTGGATCTCTTCTTTCGCGATCATGGTGTTAACCCTCGTGGCCTTTGAAATTGAAAGGTTGGGATGAAGGTAGATAAGCTCTTCGGAGGCACAGGGCAGTGGATCGATTAACTTAAAAATGTCGAGAAAGCAGCAAAGAGTTATGTTGGCATCAAAGAAGCGAGAGACAAAAGAAACCAGCATCGAGGTCTCAGTAGATCCCGAAGGATCCGGAAAGGTCGAGATCGAGACTGGAATCGAGATGCTTGATGAGATTCTTTTTGCCTTTGCTGTGGGAGCCCGCTTTGATCTGGCAGTCAAGGCAAGAGGCGACCGGGAGACTGGTGACCACCACACCACAGAGGATGTGGGGATCACCCTTGGTCGCGCTCTTGGTGAGGTCATAAAGAGGGGCATTGGAAGCTCAATCGTTCCATCTGGCCAGGCAGTGGCGCAGGTTGCCGTCAGGTTCGGCGAGCCAGGCTTCAGGAGCCAGTTCCAACTCCAGAACAAGGAGCTGGGTGGAATGATGCTCGAGAATTTCAGTCATCTTCTGCGAACCCTTGCCACAAGCGCAAATTTCACGCTGGCCGTTAGCGCTGACGGTGGGGACGATAAAAGCAAGATCGATGCCATGTGCACAGCACTGGGTAGGGCGGTGAGGAGGGCAATCGGTGACGAGAAAAATTAGCCTCTGCGCCTGAGCAGTGCCATCAGAAAAATTGTGGCGAGCACGATGAAGATCCCAGGGGCATCACTTTTTTTGGAGGGCGCCTCACCAGGCTCGATGATGGATTTATTGGCAGCAGCCCGAGACATGGAGTCGCTGGCATTGGTCGCGTCGAGCCTTGTCGTGACGGGCGCTGTCACATTGAAGTACTCGCCAAACATCTGTATGGCGTCGACGGCGTTCTCGACCCTAACCCTGAGCTCATATCTGCCGGGTGGAACGCTCACCCTGATCGCATGTGGTTCCAGAGAATTCAGTGTGCCCTGCAATGTATGATTGGATCCGCCAAAAAAGAGCCTTCCATCCACGACATTCAAGAACTGAATCATGCTCTTTCCCAGCTCAATTTTTATGAACTGCTTGCGAGCTGTCTCATTGGCCAGCATGGTCTCATAATCTGTTGAAAGATTGAGTCTCCTGTATGCAATCTCTGAGACGTAGTACGCAAGATTGCTGCCAGTTATGGATGAAATTCGCCCCGTGGGATCGAATGTGACGACTACCTGGACAGGAGCAGAAGCCGAATTGAGGTAGAGCAAGCCAGGCACAGCCCCTCCGTTCGCATCCAGAACCATGCTCCCGTCATCGGACAGATGCAATGCTGTGAGATTCCAGTCCCAGGAGAAGCTCCAGCGCTCTCCCGAGCCCTGAGCAAGTTGGGTGATGTCCCTTGAGTAGATTGTCAGATTGCTGGAGTTGAGGATGTCTGCAGTAACCTGACGGATCTCTGCCGCCTCAACGATCATTGAGAAATTGGCCTTTGCCTGTGAAGTCACATTGCCTGGCAGATAGATCTGGGGAGGGCTTGGCTTGGGAACGACGTACTCCGAGGTGTACAGATAATATCGAAGGGTATCGTTATCCGCTACCCTGATGTTCAGTCCAGGGCCAATTGCAACGCTCGAGTCGCGATTGAGGTTGATGTAATCATTGTTGACCATCACGATGACGCCGGGCTGGGTGGAGACGATCTCCATGTCTCCCATGCCAAGGCCAGGTTCCACTGGTAGGATATACTCATCGGAGATCTGGAAGATGCCGTCGATTGTCGCGAATCGCTGCCCTCCACCGTCGAATACATTGTCGACATGCACCAGTATTATTGGCAGATCGTCGACGTCGCCCAGATCCTTCTTGTAAACGTAGGTGGAATTGGACTTGACCACTGAGCTGTCCACCTGTATTCCGTCTTTCAGAAGCTGAATGAAGATGCTGTCGTCACCGACATCGCGAATGTGCATCACATACCCTTCCGCAAGAGAGTAATTGCCTGCCACCACTATTCCTCGCATCTCGCTATCCATGAGCACCCTGCCAAGGTACTCGTGCTCTAGCAGGCTATTGGTAGCCTTTTTTCCCAAAAGGCTGGAATCATATCCTGCGAACCATTGTATCCCCATGAAGCTCATGACGAAATAGCTTCCCCAGGGCTTGTAATCGAATTCTTTGGGCTGCAAAAACGAGGTATATTGAAATCCGTCCTGGAATGCAGTCCTGTTTGTCTCATCGACCTTTGGCCTGGAGGGTGGAAGAACAGTTCTTCCATGAACATTATAAAGGACCAATGTCTCGTCGCCGAGACCCTTCTCAGGATCAAAGTAAAATCCGCTGTAGTTCCCGGCGTTCCATCTGGCTATTGTGGAAGAGTTGTAGTCGCCAAGTTTCACTGGGATGAATGAAGTGGCACTAAATGTAGGTCCGCGAATCTCATGAAGGCCGTAATCGAAGAAGCCCCCTTCAGGATAATAGTAGAGATTTGGGCTGTCGATCACTACTATCGCAAGGCTGCTTGTGAGTGTGATCACCGAATCTCTGGTGAAGGAGAGGGCTTTGTAATTCTGGAATTTGAATCCATCTTCGGAGAGATCTGTGAGCTCCAAATATCCAAGCCTCCCACCCTCAAAGAGCTTGATAGCAGGCTCGTCGCTGATCTGGAAGATTCCGTCTACCTCGACAAAACCCGATTTTCCGCCGCTCATTGCATTGAACAGGTGGACGAGAATCACTGGGACATCGTCTATTTTGTAAACATAAGTTCCGCCAATGCTCACAATAGCTGAATCTATGGTTTTTCCGTCCTTCAAAAGAACGAAGTTCACCACATTGCTCTTCTCAGATACCTCCTCGACCGTCAGGACATAGCCGTTTTGTAGGGGCAAAGTGGCGTTATAGCTCAGAGTGAATGACTGTTTCTCATCCAGAAGTACCTCTCTAAGCACGCCTTTTCCCAGCTCGCTGACCTCTTCGGTGAAGGAGCTCTTCGGATAACCTGCCAGGAAAAGCCTTCCCAGGAATGCCACGGCCGTGTAGCTTCCCCAGGGCTCATAATCGAATGGCTTGGACCATGTTTTGGACGAGTAAACGATCTTGTTTTTATCTGCCAGGCGGCCATCCATATCTATTTGGAGCTGCTCTCCCCCTTGATCCATGTCCAGATCGTAGTAAAACCAGCCAAAGTCGTCTGCGCGCCAGATACCATCGCCGTTGCTAATATGGCCTCGCACATAGGCTGACTCCACTGCATCCTGAGCGAAGACGCCTGGCACAAGCACAGGAAGTGCCAAGAGCAGGGCAAAAATCGCGGCTGCCGCGATGGCCCAAATAATTCTGATCCTCGAACACCTCTTTTTTGAATGAATCCTGGATAAGCTGTATATCCTATGGCTGACCAACAGCGGAGCGGAGTTAGATGTCATCCATTAAACACGTTGCGATATACGGCAAAGGTGGTATCGGCAAGTCGTGCACCGCTTCGAATATCGCCGCGGCTTGCGCCGAAGAAGGCCACAGGGTGCTGGTTGTTGGCTGCGATCCGAAGAGCGACTCGAGCATTACCCTGGTGGGTAGGCGGATCCCGACCATGATGGACCTCATCCAGCGAGGCGGGGAGATCAAAGAGAAAGACGTTGTGTTTTCAGGATACAAGGGTGTGAAATGCATCGAGGTGGGGGGGCCGGAGCCTGGCGTTGGCTGCGCTGGCCGAGGAATAATTGTGGCCATCGATTTCTTGCGCAAGGTCTCCAGGGCCATGGAGGAGGTCGATCTCGTGCTCTACGATGTACCTGGAGACATAGTCTGCGGCGGCTTCTCTGCACCAATCAGGAAGGGGCTGGTCAGCCAGGCCTACATCATCACATCCGGAGAGTACATGCCCCTGTATGCTGGCAACAACATCTGCAAGGGCCTGCGCCGCCTGAACACGCCCCTCGCAGGAGTTATATGCAACTCGCGTGAGGCAGCGGGCGAGCGCGAGATCGTGGAGAGCTTTGCCAGGGAGCTGAAGAGCCGCATGGTTGCCTTTCATTCCCAAAGATCCAATTGTGCAGAAATGCGAGCGACTGGCGGTAACTGTCATCGAGGGCGCGCCAGCCTCTCAGATCGCGGATGTTTACCGCGCCTTGGCCAGGGACATTATGTCGGCGGCAAAGCCCGCCATCCCAGAGCCTTTGACTGACGAGCGGCTCATGGAGCTGACCAGAGCCTGAAAAAAAAGGCTTGGGAGTTGAATGATATGAATGCCAACTGCCCACGCATTCTGCTTGCTGGAGACAGGAGCTCCAGCGGCAAGACAACCATTGTAGCAGGCCTGCTCTCTGCCCTGCGCAACCGCGATCTTGAAGTCCAGCCCTTTAAGGTGGCCATGGACTACATAGATCCCAGCTACCACACCTGGATTACGGGTAGGAGCTGTCGCAACCTGGACGGATACCTCATGCGGCCTGCAGCGATCCGGGAGGTCTACGCCCATGCGGCCGAGGGCGCCGACATTTCAGTGATCGAGGGTGTGCGTGGCCNTTACGAGGGCTACGATGGCGACCTTGGCAGCACTGCCCAGATCGCGAAGATGCTCAAGACTCCGGTTATATTCGTGGTCGATGCCCGCAGCATTACGCGAAGCTGTGCGGCGCTTGTGAAGGGCTACATGGACTTCGATCCGGATGTTCAGTTCAAGGGCGTCATCTTAAACAAGGTAGGGAGTGAGAGGCATGCTGAAAAAGCTAGAGCTGAGATCGAGCGTTATGCAGGCATAAAAGTCGTCGGAGTCATCCGGCGCGACGATGATATGCATCTGGCGATGCGCCATCTGGGCCTGGTTCCCGTATTAGAGGGCAAGACGCGGCACGAAGGGTTCGAGGAGCGGCTTGTTAGGATCCGCGAGATCGTAAATGAAGGTCTGGACCTGGATAGTATCTTGGAGATTGCGCGGGAGGCGGAACCTCTGATGGAGGTCTCAGAAGACCTCTACCGCAAGAGCGATCTTGGAAGAGGCGTCCGCATCGGCGTGGCCATGGACGAGGCATTCAACTTTTACTATCGCGACAACCTGGAGCTCATGGAGCTTTCCGGAGCAAAGGTCGTGCCTTTCAGCCCTGTGCATGACCCTTGCCTGCCGAAGGTTGACGGGATATACATCGGCGGAGGTTATCCTGAGCTTTATGCTCGCGAACTCTCCCAGAACGAGAGGATGCGGCGGTCATTGGAAAAGGCACATGAACGGGATTTGCCAATATACGCCGAGTGCGGTGGACTGATGTACCTTGCAAGGGAGATCGATTGGGATGGAGAGCGGCAGGAGATGGTCGGCCTGATTCCAGGAAGAGTCCGGCGCGGGTGCGTTCGGGTGGTCAGCTACGTGCATGGAAGCCTCGCAAGAGCATGCCCTCTCGGGCCTGCAGGCGAGCCGATCATGGGCCACGAGTTTCACCACTCGGAGATCTTGATGGATGGAAAGGTGGACTATGCCATCCGACTTGTGCGCGGAACTGGAATAAAAGAAGGCTGGGACGGCGTGGCAGAGGGAAACATGGTGGCCAGCTACTCGCACATCCACAGTGCGTCTTTCAGGGGCTTCCCCTCGAACTTCATCAAAGCCACGCGCAAGTATTTATCGGAGGCTTGACTTTTATCATATCAAGGTGATTTGAATGGTGAAGATGCCACCTGATGTGAGGGAGACCTTGGAGAAGCAAAAGCCCGTTCCGATAGCGACTGCTAGCAAATCAGGAGTTCCCAACGTCGTCTTTGTTGGGTTGCTGAAGGTCGTTGACGACGAGAACATAATGATCGCTGATAACTTCTTTTACAAGACAGCTCAGAACCTGGCTGAGAATCCAAAGATCTCCATCCTGTGCTACAATGGCGAGACGAAGAAGTCCTTCCAGATCAAGGGCAACGTCACCGTCTGCAAAGAGGGCGAACCCTTCGAGCAGATGAGGAGCTGGGTGCATGGCATCAACAACAAGCTGCCTGCGAAGAGCTGCGTCATGGTCAAGGTCACTGAGATCTATAACGCCATGTGGGGACCTGCTGCAGGAAAACAGATAGCATAACTTTTTTTTGCAGCTGCCACTTTGCTGAGCTAAACTTTCATGCCCGTTTGGGCACCCATGAGCATGAAAATGGGGCTAAGATGGATGGGAATCATTTTCATATCACATGGCTGATGTATGGCGGTTAGGGCATATCCTACGAATTATTGTTACATCTTAATCTCTGAAAAATCAGTTCGTTTAAGAATTATATCATTGGTTCAAAATTTTGCTACAAATTGAATCTTATTTTTCTAAATACATACCTTCAAACTCAGAATTGGCAGAGGAAAAACAATATATAGTAAAACTTACAATAAAAGATCTGATCAGGAGGTGAATTCGAATGTGTTGTCACACCCATGATAAACACGAGCATTCCCACGAGCACAACGGCAAAATGCATACCCACGAACATATCCATGATGCTGATCATAAACATGATCACCATTGCTGCCACTAAACTCTTCTCTTCAGGTAAACTGTAAACAAAAACCCCCTATTTTTTAGAGAAGATCTGCCTTTTTGAATGTATACTCCCCATCGACGCGCACCTTCTTCGGCATCCCTCCAAACCGCGCTGCCAGCATCAGCTCTCCGATCTCCTCCCTCATCACGCGCGTGATCCCGATTATGGACGTCGTAGGCCTGGCGTTCACATCCACCGCCCGGGGCAGATCCCCCAGCACAAAGTCGATGCCTGCGTACCCTCGCAGGCCAAGGGCCCTGGCGGCCTTCTTTGCCGCCTCCCAGATCTCTGTTGCACGGGGCGTGTTGTAGGGCACCTGGCTCCCTTGGTAGCTCATGCTCTCCCCTTCGAACTCGATGAGCTGCCGATTGACGGTCAAGGGCAAAAAGCCCTCTTTGCCAACGATGAAGCTGGCGGAGAGATGCAGGCCCTCATAGTAGCGGGTGACGATCTGTGTGGAGCCTGCCTGAACGAATGAGGTGATGCGCNCCCCCTCAGAGCCGCAGCCCATTCTGGGCTTCACGACATAGCGGTGGCAGCCCTTATCACATGGTTCTGGAAATGCCACGATCTCAGCAACGGGCACGCCCGCAGCAGAGAGCACAGATGTGCATCGCAGCTTATCAGCGCAGATGCGGGCAGTGTCAGGGCTGCTGCCCAGGTTGACAGTATTATTCTCCATGATCTTCAGGAGGCGCGGCTGCAGCCCGTCCGGGGCGATCAGCAGGCCGGCGTCCACCTTCACCGCCTCCAGGATCTCCTCGAACTCCTCCGGCCGGTCCACGATGTAGCCGCGCCCTGCTCCGATCATCGGCCCGGAGGTGGGGTAGACCACCTCATGGCCGCAATTCACGAAGCTCCTCACCAGCGCGGCGAGCATGGCCCTGCCCTCCAGCTCGCAGGTGCCGCCCAGGCCCAAGGCGGAGGCGTACTCAGCAACCAGGATCCTCATGCTCAGTACTGCCTTGCCATGTAGGTGCGTTTGGTGGTCTTCGCTCCGCAAACGGCACAGGCAGCCTCTGTGAAGCTCTGATATTGCGGCTCTCCCAGCAGGTTCGCTTCAACCAGGTCCTCCAGCTGGTGGCCGCAGTCCACCTCGCCACACCATGGCACCAGAGCCACGCCGAACTTCGTCATCTCCTTCGCCTCTGCAACACTGGAAGCTTCCTTGACTTTACTCTCTGCAAACAGCCTTGCCTTGTTGTAGATGGCAGCCTGAAGCCCCTCCGCCTGCACGATCAGAGACTTTTCAAGGCCATCAATTGGCAGAGCGACCTTCACTCCATCGCGGCGTGCCATCGTCACCACGCCCCTCTCTATGTCCCTTGGCCCTACCTCCAGGCGAATGGGAACGCCCTTCATCTCCCATCTGTAGAACTTGGCGCCAGGTCGCTCGTCGCTGGTGTCGAGCTGCACGCGGAACTGTGCAGCCGCAAGCTTCTGCTTCAGATCGCGGCAGACATNCANGACCTTCNCCTTGTCGCCCAAAAGNATCGGCACTATCACTACCTGCGTGGGTGCCACAACCCANGGCAGGACAAGGCCCCTCTCGTCCCCGTGCACTGAGATAAGAGCCGCAATGCAGCGCTCTGAGATGCCGTAGCAGGTCTGGTTGACAAGCTTCTGCTCACCATTCTCAGCTTCGTAGGTTATCTCATAGG
>Ga0067045_1003235_pt1 | contig 26220 bp, 21 predicted proteins | sample TerdegcTABiofilm_FD_59184 | JGI IMG/M metagenome (GOLD analysis project Ga0067045, IMG submission 59184) | Combined Assembly of (Gp0054472, Gp0054536) Wastewater bioreactor microbial communities from Singapore -Terephthalate degrading... | reverse complement strand
GATGCCTTCATCCCACCCTTTGTTATCATCTTCACTGCTTCTTCCCTGAGTTCTCTTGTGTAAACTGCGTTAGGAATCTTTTCCATGCTAATACCTCCGTTCTGTATTGTACATCAACTTTGGTATCCACGAAAAGCATTATATATCACAGTGAAAAGCTTGTGACCTTGCTCTGTATTGCTCAGGGCATCAACGAGTTGCTGTGCTTTGTCGCCAGGGAATTGACAACGCGTTTTCAGGTCCGAGGCCCTCCACTCCTCCCACTCCGCCCGAATCTCGCCCATAAAGCCGTGTGGAGACTTCTTGGGATTGGTGTACGCCAAGATCACAACATCGGTATACTTCCTGGTCTTGAGGGCGCTGAGAATTGGGCCATCGGTTGGTGCCAGGCCAAGCGCCGCGCGGAGGTCTGTAATCCCGTACCAGGTGAGCAGATAGTGCTTCATGCAATCTGTCCTTTCAGTCGTCATCAGTGTCTGAGATGCCGGTGATATGAATGGCGTTCGCGCCGTCGTCACCAGTGAGATACAAACGCAAAGCGTAGAGCAAATCCGGGGTGCGGATGCCCTCCGGCTTCTGAATGTTGATCTGGACGCGGGAGAACAATGTCACGTTTGTCTCCGCAATGATTTCCTCAATGCGGTCGACCTGGTTCGCAAACTGCTTCGTCATTTTCTGGTGAGGCTGTAGCAGCATTCTGATGTCAGGATCATTCGAAGCGCGTGTGCGCAATAGGCCAAGCAAGAGTTCCAACGGCTCTGCGGTTGTACGCACCCATTTTCGTCTTTCCCGTTTGTCGTTCTTCCAAACGGTTTCCATCCTTAGCGGATGAATATTGCTTAGCCTCTGCAACAGAGCATTGAGCAACAACTTCAATTCAATTAACGAGAAACGCTCGATAAAGTGTCGCTCCCGCCAGATAGCGTAGGCGAACACACTGACAGCATCACTGCGCGGACTTGAGGCGAGACGGTGAAAGATGTTTTGCTGCCACTCTTGAGAGACGTCACCCAACGCGAAACCAACTGCTCGTGGATCGCTGATCTTTCCCTTTTCAACCTGTTCAGTAAGCCATTTGACACATTCGTCCGGCGTGTCCCTGTGAAGGCAAGACAGAATCTGCCACACACACTGCTCAACTCGCGGGCTCTTATGCCGCAGTGCAGCAATCGCCTGCACATTGCTTTTGACCTGCTGCACAAACGCGTGGTCTTGGATATTGTCAAGGGCTCTACCATCTGACCACATAAGGCCGATCCGATTGACAAAGGCCCGCCGCGATATTTCGAAGAATGTGCGCTCTTCGTTCTCCTCCGGCGATTTGTCTCGATAGACTTTCGATATCTTGCTTAGCTTGCCAAACCGGTGGATCAGCCACTCATACAGATCAACTTCATTTCCCTGAACGTCGCGCCACATCTGCAACGCATCCCATGGCAGCGGTTCTGGGTATTCCGGCGCGGGAGCGTTGCTAACATTCTCTTCAACCGTGCGTTGCCAATGCGCGCGAACTGGCGGGAATGACTTGTCGAGCGGGGCGAACGTCAAGGTATAGGGATCGTCGTCCCCGTACTGAAAGGTCAGAATGAGTTCACAGGCGGTGTCGGACTTGAGCGGAAATGCGGGCGACTCAAGACGGGCGGAGAATCTGAGTTCGGCGGCGTTCTCGCCCTGGAATAGAGGAAACTGATAAAAGCGTTTGCCCGCTGGAAGCGTGAACTGCTCCTTGATGGGTATCTGGACGGATAATTCGCGAATGGGCGCGATTGTTGTGCCTCTAGAGACGAGGTAAAATCGGCGATAGAATCCGCTAAAATATCCTTTGATGGAGAGCTCAGGAATGTGGTTCCGCCACAGCGGGATGTCGCCGGCGCGTGTTTGCAAGGCATGCAAACGCATGCCGCCTGCGACGGGACTATGTGACACATTGATAAGAAACGCGAATTCCCCAATGCGGTTGTCGTCTTTCAAGACCTTCGGATCAATGAACTGCGGCCGTTCGGGTGGGGCGCTGTCGTGCCACGCTCCATTGCCATCCACCATGGCAATGTCGTAACGCCTCTCTTCCTCGGCATCACGCTGGGAGAGTATAACCGAGGGACATCGCTCCCAGTAGTATCCGTTGGTCTCTGGAAGTCGCTTCATGAGATCGTCATCGAACCTGGCAACCATTTTTGTGGCGCAGGTTATGCCTCCAATCGTATCAACAACAACCACAGGATAGCCGTCGTTTGTGATGCGGGCGTAGTCAATTTGCTCGAACAAAGCCGCAATGCTGCGGGGGAGAGGTTCCGCGCCCGGAAATCGAGCGTTGAGATTACGGCGGACGATCTCCAGCTCAAAGTCGTTGAGGGCATCCGGGACAAGCCAGATTAGCCTGATGATCTTGAATGTCTCGTGTAACCGGTTAGCGAAGGCTCGGGCGGCGCGATCGAGCAGGGGGTTGGCTATCCTATCGCTAAAGAAGAAGAGATCCTGCGAGGTGATGGTGGTGGCGTCCGGGTGAAGGTAAGCGGCGTCGGAGTTGAATAGAGCCATGTCCACGGTATCGGCGGCATTCTTCCATTGTTGCCACAGAAACGTCTCGGACAATGCTTGAGAGTCGCTAGTGGTATCTGCGAATTGCGGGCGCAATGCAGTAAGGTCAATACAGCATACCGTTGCTTCGATCGTTCTCTTCCCGGCAGATCGGCCAATCCTTCGTGTAGCCCTTTGAAGTTTCAGCTCAAGGCTCCACGTTCGGATCGTGAACTTCTCGTAATCGAACAGAACCGGCATGTCAGCAAACAAATGTGTGCCCTTACGATACTTTCGCGCGTAGTTCATCCACCGCCTCATGGTTTCGCGGCGTGCATTTAGTCGCAACAAGTCCTGTGCAATGTCGTCGTCCAGAGTTTGCAGGCGGCGCCATGAGTCCCACACGCGGCGGTAGTCGCGGTGTTCGAGCAGCGTGTTATTCGGCGGAAGATTTCCCCAGTTTCCAATGGCCTGCGCTTCATCCGATAAAAGCCACGATTCGATTTTGGGGAGCAGTTCATCTTCCGGTTCCCCAAGGACATCACAGCGCAATGTGAGTAGTTCGGCCAGCCGAGATACAAAGGCTTTCAGCAAGCGGTTTTCGGGGAGGTCGACGGACTGAAAACGACGGACGGCTTGAAGATACGGCTTGCCAGCCAGCTTTTCTCTAATGTTGCGACCGGGACGCGTGCTGAGTTTGATGAAACTGGCCGCGTCGAGTTCCCGCACTGAACGGACGGGGAGGATCGCGTGTTCGCGGCGCGGGCTCTCATTCAATGTCCGCAAGAGCCGTTCCAGGGCCGGGCGCGCGTGCTCCGTTATCCGATACAGACGGTCCTGCGTCCTGCCGTTCGGCTTCTGCTCTGCGACCTTAGCAAGGAACACGGACAACGCCTGCGGAAGAGCATCTCCTGTCTTAGGGTCGAACACGGCGTTGACCGTGAACCAGTGCGTTTGCTCGAGTAGTTCACGAGCCGTCTCGCCGTTTGGCCCGTCCGTGCGTGCTGATCGGTACAGTTCCCGCAGGTTCATTTGCCGCTCTTCTTCTTGACCTGTTTTGAAGACCCGGCATCGGTATCGTCCTTATCAGGTTTATCTTCATCGGCCGTTTGGACGGCTGGTTCATCCTTGATATAGTTTGCCGACTGCCAAATGAACTGGCCATGACCCAACTCACATGCGAGATTGAAATCCTCAGCGAGATTGAAGGGATTGCCACCGATGCCAACATTGATTTGATCTCGTATCTTTTCGAGGCAGTCGGTCATACTCTTGCCGCGTGTATCAATTCCTCTGAGCTTCGGCATGACCTTCTGGACAAGCTGGTCCTCAAAAGCGGTATGGAGCGCTTTGTCAAGCGCGTCTTTGTCGTCGGCCTTTTGAGCAGCCCTTACATCCGGATAGTTGGCCATATAGTACTCGACGGATTGCCAGACCCGGTGTCCAATGGCACGGCCGGCAACCGCCAACGCCTTGTTCATGTCCTGGATGAAGCATTTGAACGGCTTGACATCTTCCTCCGAAAACGAGCTGCCTTGCGCCAACCAGGATTGCCATATCGCTTTGTGCAGGAGAGGCCCCCGGTTTTTCTCATCCAGCGGTGAGAGCTTCAGGCGTCGCTTGAGTTCTGTGGGACGCGGGAAATAGATTATGATGGACCGGTCCAGAACCTTGTCAGAAAGCGATTTGGTCGTCTCGTCCTGATTCATCGTGCCTGTCCACAGGACATTTCGGCCAAGGGGGAGCTGATAAGCCGGCATTCCAGCACCGATTTTCACCGGCAAAGTGGGCACATCCGCTCCTTTCATACCTCTCCTGAGCTCCAACTTGCTCAAGAACTCGGCGAAGTAGAGTTCCGGATGTGCAAGGTTCATCTCGTCGAGCAGCACAAGGCACACTGCGTCTTGAAGTCCAGGATAGCCCTCATTGTCGTCGGTTTTGTCGATCCACTTCTTCTGACTTTGGGCGAGGAAACGCAGCAACGGCTGAGCGTCGAACTTGTTGTCAATCGAGTTGAAGAAACCCAGCATGGATTCCTGCGAGTCCCAGTTCGGCTGGACAGAAACTGGCTCGAACATCATCCCGCCGAAGTGCGCATAAAGCCGGGGTAACTCGGATTTTCCCGTGCCGGAGACTCCGGCGAGGATAGTGATCGGCGACCATTCGGCCGTTTTTAGTGCCGTATGGAAAGCCTTGAGAATGCGAGGGTGGAAATGCAGCCCGTAGCTGTCACAAGCGTTTCCGATTCCAGTCAGCCATGTGATTTCGTCAATAGAATCGTCCTTCTTGGGTTGTCTGACCTTGTCCGCCTTGATATGCGGCATTTCAATTTCCTTGTAGCGCGCAGCGACTTCAGCGGGACGCTCATATGCGGCACGAAGACGTTGGAGTTCTGTCTGAGCTTCATTGGCTGCGCTCTCAAAGATGGCGGCTTTTTGCCGAAGAGATTGGTTATCGGCGCTGAGTTCGGAAACCTCTCGCCGGAGCTTAGCCACCTCGGCCACAGCGGCGCTATTGTCGGCGATTTGTCGCGCAAGTTCATCGGCTCGCGCCTTCTGGTTCTTCGCTTCCGATTCGAGCGCCTGGTATCGCTCGCGCATCTCCTCGGTCGGACGAGTGGCTAATTCCTCGCGCAAGCGTCTAATTTCGTCGCTCTTGCTGTTGAGTTCTCGGAGAATGTCGGCCGGATCGCGGTCGCCCAGTTGTTGCTTCAGTTGGTCGAATGCTCCCACCAGTTCCATCTGAATGCGCAGGCTCTCACGCAAACGGTCATTTTCCTCCTTGAAGAACTGCCTTTCAGACTCCATGGAGTGCCGCTCTTCGGACAGGCGTTCTTCAACTTCATTATTCAATTGTTCGTTGCGCCTCTGCCATAACTGTTCGAGACGCTTTTCCCTGTACTCAAGCGCTTTTTCACTTTTCTCCAACTCTTCCTGACGGCCTATCAATTCGCCTTGGAGGGCATGAACAACCCCCTTCTTTCTCTCCAGTTCAGCCCGCTCTGTATCCAGCTGCTTTCGTGCATTTTCATGTTGTTGGTTCCAGTATTCACGTTCTGACGCAATCTCGCTTCTAATACGCTCACGTTCAGCAGCTTCGGCTTTTGCAATCTCTTGCAGACGTCTGGTCTTGAGGTTAGCCATTTCCTGTTCGATATCTTTAAGTCGCTGTTCTTGATAGTTGGTGAGATCCTCTTCCAACTTCGCGCGTTTATTCCGCAGTTCGCGATCCAGGTTGGCGCGTTCATCTGCAAACCCGGCATTGGCCTTCTGCTCTCGCTCAGTTACTGCAAATTCACGCTTTGCAATCTCGGCCTCAGCTACGTACAATTCCTTGTAACGAACAGCCAACTGTTCCTCCGCCCTGTTCAGTTCCTGTTGCCGGGCGTCCAGTTCTGCCATTCGCCGCTCGATCACTTCCCTGAAGGCCTCGCGTTGTTGCTCAACGAATCCGGCCTTGGCATCGGCTTCGAGTTTCACGAGTTCCTGTCGGCGCTTCTCCAGCTCCGCTTTCTCAGACGTGATGGCTTCGCGCTCCCTCTTTGCTTCGTCGCGAAACATAGCTTTTTCGGCATCGAAGCGGGCTCTGTCCTCGTCAAATAATTTCTTTTCATGCTCAACCTTCGACTGGGCCGATCTCAACGAACTTTCGCGGTTATCCAGTTCGGTCTGCCGCTTGTCTAGCTCTAGCGCGGCGGCGATCTGTTTGAGTTCGGCTTCGCTCTTTTCAATGAATTCCATGTCAGGCCTCCAGTAGTGTTTTGATGGTTGTGTACGCTGCCTTCCGCAGTTCGCGAATATCATCCTTGGGCAACAGCAACGGTTCGTTGCCGTGCCCACGTCTTTCAATAACGCATACTACATCGGAAATGAAAGAAGGTTGCATTTGCGCAACTGTGCTTAGAATGTCAGATGACGAAACCAGCAGAAATACAATCATGCAGGATTGAAGCGTCTGGTCATTCCCAAGGAGGGTCTCGCGAATTGCGCTTCGTTTAACAGTAAGCAGGCACTCGGGGAGATCACCGAGATTGCATGCCTTAGCGTTCTTCTGCGCGGTCGCTACATATTCGGAGTTCCCGATATCGGGCGGCAACAGGCCAGTTAGAGACATGCGGAATGTACTTTGCAAGGCAGCATAAAGATCGCAAGCAAAAGCAAGTGCGTCATCACCGTCCTTGAATGACAGCCAAAACCGCTCGGCGGCAATCAACCGATCCTGAAGATTGGTTCCGAGGCGGTTGAACAATGCAAATCCGAATTCGCTTTGAATACTGGTGCGGGCATCCATCAGCGCGTCCGCGATCGCTTCGTTGTCCGCAGTCGAGGCAGCAGGAAAATCTGAGAATCGGATGGTAGGCAGCAGTGTGGTCACAACCTCACGCATGAATACTTCATCAGGGAGTTCAACATCGTTTAAGCGCACTCTGCCAATTCCGTGTGCCGCTTCATCACGATCGTTCTTGATCTTGAGCAATCGATCGATGAAATTTGGATGCGCAGCCGCAATCCGGCGTAACGGATGGGATGGATCGCCTGCCGCCATCAGGAGGGACAGGCTCAGAACGGTTCCCATCTCAGCCTTGCCTGCAAGGAAGTCCTCCAGCTTGCCATTACTGACTGGGAATAACCCACCCGTGGGACACTCAAAAGATAGCTCTTCTGCAGCTCTTTGCAGAAGCGATGGATGTTCATATGGGGCTGTCAGCTTGAGCCACTGCACCGCGGAAGTGTATGGCCGTTGGGCGCAACTGTAGAATAGCGCCCATTCCAACGCGGCGTAAATCTCATTAATAGAACGGTACCGTCTGTTGTGTCGCAATCGCAGATTATAAAACAGGTTCGGATAGCGTGCCCGGTTGGCATCGTTATCATAGGGTTCTCGGTGCGCCGCTGTCTGGTTATTAAGCCCCCTGTTGGACAGGTTGACCTTCCAAGTCATCAGCCATTTGCGTAGGTTCTCATCCTTCTCCAGCAAGCGACTGAATGAGTCTTCAAGCACCAGAGAAAACCCATTTCCAAACGGGTTTGCGATTCGAAACTCACCGTCGCTCTTCTGTATGGCAATAGGACAATCGAGATGATAAAGTTCCGCACCTGCGGCGATGGTGATAAGCTGAACCGAGGGCAAACGGCATTCGTTTCCGAATGCCATTGATCGCCTATGCATTCCACGCAACGCGCTGATAACCTCAAGGGGCTTAGGTGGGTTGTTTCTATGTTCTTCATACGACTGAATGCTCCGGTAGTACCTTTCCTCTTCCTCTTTCCTTTTGAGCGGGTTGTCTTTCATAAAATGCAAATGCGGTAGAATCTTGCCCGTTGCCAGTTCGCGGAACACGAACGCCGTGGCAAACTCTTGCGAATTGCGTTCATCGCTTGCCCATCTGTCGCGCCGTTGTTTAATGATTTGGTTGTATTCGTCAACATATCCTTTGTCTTGAAGTCGTAGGAGCACGAACTGCACGAGGCTCTTTGGAAGACATGTTTCTTGCGCAAGCGCTTCCGTATCTCGTAGCCCCTCTGCAATTAGATTCAGAACAACACGCTCAAAGGGGTTCATCTTATCGCCATCTTTTGATGTGATTGGCAATGTCACGCGATAGGCACTTACCGGCCATGCTAACCTTCTGGGCTTGCCAATAGTCTCTCCAAACGGATTCGGTGTGCCATAATCAAGGAGTGTTAAAGGCATGGAATAATCCTCCCGTGCGTTTGGCACAAATGGTAAAAGTCAACCAATGCCGGAATATGCTTGGCCGCAAGAGGGTGCCGCACCAATCCGGAGTCGCCCGCCACCGCGAGCAGCTTCTTCTGGCGGCTCATGGAAACATTCAGGCGGTTGTAGAGGCAAAGGTGGCCGAAGAGACCTCTAACCTGCGACTCCTCGTCATCGGAACGGGGTTTCCAGTTATCTGGCATGGTTCTGACCATGGACAGGATCACGACATCGAACTCCATGCCTTGAAAAGCGTCCACCGTGCCGATGCGCAGCCTGTCCTCTGACTTCGCAAGACAGTCAAGCTGTTTTTTGATCAGTTCTGTTTGAGCCTTGTAGAACGAGATTACACCGAATGAAAGCCCTTCGCCTTCTTTGCAGTTCATCCAGTTCTGTAGTTGATGCTCAATAGCTGTTGCTTCGGCCCGACGAATCCAACTCGTCCCCTCACGATCATGCCTGCCTTTTGAAGCAGGAATGTCTAACCAGACAGCAGGTTTTCCATCGGTGTCCGGCAGTCTATGCGCGAAGTCGGTTTCCGGCAGTCCCGATCCGAACTTTTCCAAAGGATCGAATCGTTCGTAGAAATTGCGGCTGACAAATTCACCCAACAGCGGGTGCATGCGGTACTGCTTGTCGAGCGTGACGCGACGGGGGATGCCGTCGGCCTCTTCAAGCGCCTTCAGTCGCTCGGAGAAGAGATACTGGAACATCGACTTTTTGAGCCATTCGACCTCCTGCTTGCCTGTCTCACCGGCCTCCATTTGCTGGGCGACAGCTTCATCAATGATGTGAGGCAACTGGCGGTGGTCGCCGACCAGAATGATTCGCTTGCCCTGAGCCATGGCAACCATCAGGTCGGGGGGTGTTACCCGCGCGGCCTCATCCACGATTACATACTCATATTCAATCTTCTGGAACTCCGCCGCTGGGTTGTCCGCCGCAATTCCTTTCTGCGTTTGCATCTGCCGGTTGACGCTCTGTTGGCAGGTCGCTGCAAATGCATAGGCGTAGTCCGACACCGCATCCATCATCCCATAAGGATTACTTTCAAGATCAGCCAGGAATTCAGCCAGCGCAGCGGATTTTGCGTCCTTGGCGGAAACCCCTGCCGTTCTGATCCTCTTGCTCGCCTCTTCCACCAACGCAACGACCTCATCGTTTTGCTTTTCGACGCGAAATATGGGCGGTGCGGCAAGCCGAGAGAGCAATCGCTTCTTAAGCGCAGCCACATCGTTCAGGAAAGGGGGGATACCGTCTTCGCTGCGCCACATGCTAGCTCTTTCAAGCAAGGTGCGATCATTCGCTTCTAGGACGCCGTTCAGGTCGACCAGCGCATCAGCCGCACGTTCCGGGCCATCGTCCATAAACGCCTCAGGGCGGTGGCGCAACCGGCGAACAGCTTCCAGCAACGGATCGGACTCGGAGTTGAGTTGTTCCTCCCGCATAAGTCTATTTGCCAGATTCGCTGCGCGGCGGGCGCACTCCTCTCCTACTATGAAGATGTTGAGCTTGGTGATCTTTCGGGCAATGTTCAGCGCCAGCGCCCGTGTCGGCGCTTTCAGGTATTGCAGGCAGAGGTTCTTGATTTGCGTCTCCTGCTCAACGTCAGCCAAGCGCGGGTTCTTCGCCCGAAGCGCGCTTGCCCTCTCCGAACACCATGCTTGGAGCTTCCTTTCGAATACACTGAAGTCATCTTCTTGGCTGTCGGAGCGACGGCCGAACTTTGGAACTGGCAATCCGTTCAACGTAAGGCGTTCGATCATGTTCTCCACCGCGTCGTGCTGAAGCCCGGTGAGCAGAACCGATCCTTTGACGCTTGCGCCGCGTTTGTCGGCCAGCTCGTTGAGTCGCTCGATGATCGCGGCGATCACCGTCGTCTTGCCCGTGCCCGGTGGACCTTGGATCAGCGCTATGTCCGGGGTGTTCAACGCGACTGCAATCGCCTCTCTTTGCTTCTCCGTCGGCGGATTGCGGAACACCTTCTCGGTTACGAAAGCCGTGAGTGGCTTGATCTTGCTGGGCGAACGGGTGGGAGCGATTACGCCCTTATCTTCAAGCAGGAGTCCAAGCTGTGGATTGGCGGCTCGCCCCTCCAGAATGGCCTTACGGGCAAATAACCGCCGCTTGATTTGGGCAATCTGGCCAGCCAAAGAGAGGATCAGCTTGCCGGAGGCGGGTAAGCTCTCCGTCTTCAGCGTCAGGGTTTTTGTGCTTGCATCATAGTCGACAACGTCGTAACGCGGCTTCGACTCCTTCTGCTGGTTGGCGTGCTTGCCAAAAAAGGATTCGTTCTTCTCTTCTTCCTCGATGAAGCTGGTGAATTGAGCAAACGTCAAATCCTTGTTCTTCAGATACTTCGGCAACTCGTCGGCCACCTCCAATGACTCCACATCCCGGGCCGCAAGCGCCTCTAAGGCAGAGTCGGATGATTGCGCGATCCGGACTGTGACCGTGCCATCGCGGTTAGGAGCCATGTCGCTGTACTGCAACGCTCCGATCTTGCGAGCCTGTGCGAGCACCAGCTCACCTTCAATCTCCGCGAACTCATCCCATCTCTTCAAATAGCTCCCCTCATTCCGAGTGAGATCCGACATCTGTGCCTTTGTGAGCATTTGAATCTCTCCGGCCTGCATCCAATCGGCGAAGGTCAGTTTCCCCTTGGCAAGCCGCAATGCACGGTCAGGATCGCCCTTGATCTTGGTCAGTCTTGTAACGATGTAGATGGACTTCCCATCTGGACGCACGGTCTCTGTGGCAACAAATCGAAGGCCGTCACCGACAATGCACAGCGAATTCTTTCGGGTCGGCTCTGGTCGGCTTGGGGACGAGTCCAGAACGGCGTCACCTTGGTCGCTGTTGGAGACATCGCTACTGTCTGCACGTTCCTCACCTTCTAACGTTTCCGGCTCCTCGCCTTTCAGTTCTTCCATCTCCGGGTGCAAGGCATAATCGATTGCCGGGCCTGCGAAAAAGAAAAAGTACGGTTGATCGGGTGGATCGCCGTGATAGTAACAACACCGTTTGACGAGCTCTTCATATAGCGGCTCCCCCGATAGAGGTTTCTGTGAACGGGTGATCTTGGCATACGTCTGCTCGACGTACTCGTCTACGCCAACTTCCACCGGCCCCATGTCCCGGCAATCCCCGGCGAAGAAAGCTATATGCAATTCCATGCTCCCATCTTTAGCAGGGTTGGCAAGTTGAGCAAGAATGGCGCATCCGGCTGCGAGTTCTCCGGTGAGTCGGCGCACATCAGGATCTGAGACCGGCTTGGCGAAGATGAGGGCATCTTTGACTCGCAACTCAAACTCCCCAAGCCGGGTCGGGCAAGGCGACACGGAAAAGACCGGCCCTTCCGGCAGAGAGTCGGTAGCGCCATCCGTCCGCTTAATACGTAAGGTGAGTGTCCTGGCGGGAATATCTGTGAATTTCATTTCACTGCCTCCACGAATTCGATGGACAGGTCGGGCGGGAATGGCTTCGTTCCCCGCAACGGACGAGCGGTTCTCTTGGCCCAGTCCAGATTGGCCTCGTATTCTGCGTCAGCGCCACACTCGAACGAGAACGGATAGAAGAGCCGGTGCGGCAGGGCGATCTCCGTGGTGCCAGGAGGAACACACATCTCCCATCGAGGTGTACTGACGCGGGCAAACACGGGACGCGCCGCACTGCAATAGGGACATTCCGCATGTCTATCTACGAAATAGCTCATGGCGCAGTCGGGGCAGGTCAGTGAATGGTCGAAAGCCCTGGCCAATTCTAGCGCCCAAAATGCCATTGCCGGGCGCCGATACGGTTGTGTCCTGCCAATTCCAAACGTCTCTTGAAAAAGGCGGCGAATCTGTGGCGTTGTTACGAGTTCTCGCGGGAGACCCGTACCTGCAACAGCACAATTGGAGTCGTCGTATTCGTCGTCAATGAACGGCAGATATCCCGCGTAAGCTTGTTCGTCCACATCGGCTGGAGCCTGACCCGCCGGTGGCGGATCGGCATCCCAACCGCCTTCGTCACCATCAGGCTCCAGCACTCTTTTGCCGATGAACGGATGGGTGAGGGCCAGGGATTGGAAGGCCAAAACTGCAAACGCCCAGCAATCCGTGCAAGGGCGCGCTCCGTCTTTGCCTTGAACAATCTCGGGAGCACCGTAATGTGGAGTGAAGACAGAACTGCCGCCTTCTTTCATTTCAAGACGTAGATTGTCGGAGTCTATCAACCAAACATGGGGGGATTCGCCTTCCCCGATAAAGACATTTTTGGGAGAGATATCGCCGTAAACCAACCCGACGCTGTGGAGACGTGCAAGGGTGGAAGCGCACTGCGCGAGCGCAAAAAGCCGGCGCCGGGTTGACCCTGTTCGAGCGTAATGGAGAAGCCTCAAGCGCATTTTTTGATCGGGTATTTTTGCTAGCCATTTAGGGCATTCCAGCTTTCCTTTTTCAATCTCCTCCCTAAGTGTCTTATATGTTGTGCCGTTCATTTCGAACGATTCAAAAGGCTTCATGTCATTCAATAGGCGCATCACATAGCCGGGTTCATCGCGCAGGATGGCGAGCGGCAGGGAAATCCGGATGCGAGGAGGCAACGGCAGAAGGCGTATATTGTGGAAACGGTCGCGCAGATTAGCGTTCTTGTCCGGGTTAACGGAAGCGTCAAGCGGTTGCTTGATCGCCAAGTCGGCATCGGTGGTCCGAAACACGACGCCTTGGCCCCCACGGGCGAGTTCCGCTGCGGGATAGTGAATATTGCCATATTCGTCGATCAACGGCCTTGTCGCCGGAGCGTTGACGGCACTATTCATCATCAACCTCCTCCCGGAACAGACAGGCCACGGTCTTGTCGTCACTGTGCTTGGGCGTCGGCCACTTCTCCAGCGCTTCTCGGGTCCGACGTGATGCCGACACCGAGGAAAGACGCCGATGCTCTTCGCAAAACTCTTTGACGAAGCCGGTTACGTCGGACAGGTCATCTGACACACCGTCGGTGCATAGAAAGATAAACTGACAATCCTTTTCCGGCATCGCCAGCCAACGCCAGTCTTCATCGGTCACATTCGGCGAAAGGGCGGCTGTCATGTTGGAAAACCCTTCCGATTTGTCGTCGGACAGAGACGCAATTGTCCCATCGGCTCTCACAGCGGCCACCAGCCCATCGCCAAGCATGCCCATGTGAACCAGGCCGTCGTTGAGCCGGAAGGCAAACAGACAGGTGGCAGCGCAATCGCGAGGGTTGATCGGCGCAAGGAGGGAGATCCATTTCCTTTTGATCCGGTCAGATAGCACGGTCCGGTTTATTTTTGACATGCCGTGAAGGCTATGGACAGTGCGTGCAACCACAAGACAAGCGGCGCGACTGCCAAAATCGGAAAATGGCTTCGATCCAAGACCGTCAGAAACAACGATGCCATCACCCCAAGTGTGATGAAATGACGCCCATGCATCCTGGTTTGGCCTTCCGGTTGCAACATGACCGGGGCCGATTACGCTCGCGCCAAAACTTCTCCAGACGATCATGTCGCGCCTCCTCCCACCCAGCCATCAAGTGCAGCAAACAGTTCTTCAACGGCGAAAACATCGTTCCCCTTTAGTTGAGGGTTAGTATCAGCACCGATTCTAATGATACGGAGCGTGTCCGGGGGAAGGCCTTGTTTCCATGCTCTCAGTTGCCGCGCATCTGCATGCGACCAGAAACCATCCGTGAGGAGCAAAATCTTTCCGCGGGGCTCCGTCCCAAAAAGAGAGACCAAGGCCTTCGCGTTCGATGTTCCTTTAGGTGCCAGCATGTCCGGCGGAAAATCATGATCTGGATTCCACTCGACAATCCTTGCCTCATTGCCCCATGCGATCAGCTTGAGAGTTGCGCTCCCGTATCCGAAACGCAGATATTGTTCCACTGCGCGCGCCACGCCGCGCACTATCAAGAGCTTTCCCCACTCTCCCATGCTGCCGGATATGTCCAAGACCAGGTGGATCAGCATGGTGAGCCCTCCGATCTGACTGTGTAGGGACGGAACCAGTGGATTTCATTCGTCATGCGGTTGACGAACACCGCCCGATTGGGTTTCTCAATCCCCTTGAACTTGCCGATGCCACCGCTGACCAGAGCCCCTGCGTCGTCCTCGTTCATGCAGAAGGCCACGCGCAACTCGAACAGGGTGAACAGCTCCTTGCAGGGAACAGCGTATCGCCGCCAGTTGTCGATGAACGCAAAGACGAACGTGCCTTTACGTGGTCCCTCCTCCGCGATTCGCTTTAGCAGGTCGGATGGGGCGGCTGGCTCGCCCAGTCGTGGAGCCTTGAACGTCTGAACAGGATGCAAAAACTTTTCCCCGTCCAATCCGTCAATAATCAGAGCGATGCGCCGCTTGCCTATCGCGTCCGCTATCTCCTGCAACGGGAGTTGTTCAATGTCGCTGATGGCTCTAAAGCGTTCTCCCAGCGCCAATGATGCCTCACTGTATCCTCCGCGAGGTGCGATTCCCCGCCCGTTGAAGTAGATGATGTCATCAAAGGCAGCACATGACGCCATACTTGCTAGAGTCGAACCGAGTAGTCCGTCATGGATCAAGTCGTTGTAGCCGCTGAAGAGAACATTGAACGCCTGTCGCGTGACCAGCGGAACCGATAGCGCATCGGCGGCGAACGTCAGTCGCTGGCCAAGAAGAATCGCATCGCCCTGCCCGCAGACACTCCGGTATTCGCCGAGGTCCGGCATCTGCGGCAAATGCGCGCCATCGAAAACGCGGCCCTTTATTTCGATGGCGCGTTTCGCGGCGCGTTCCGACAAGCGTTGGAGATGCGCGAGACAAAAAGCTCGCTCCGCCAGAGGAATCATGAACCTGACATTGCCCGATATCGCGCCGTTGGCATTATTGATAATGCCTTCGGGCGGGCTCTTGAGTTCTGCCGCTGCGACTTGCTCACGGCAAGCGGTCTCCAAGGCCTCGCGAACGGACTCCAGTCCGCGTATGAGGTCTTCCAGATTCTCGACTTGCCCTATGGAGATTTGCGCCATCTTTGTCCCTTGCGATTGCAGATAGTCGCGCAAACGCGCTGCAAGCGCGGCCAGGTACGGAATCTGTTCCGAAGCGTTGGCGTCGTACTGTTTCAATTGCTGGATGAGCGCATGGTATTCCTCCTCAAACCGCGCCCGCTTCTCGTCTTGCCAGGTGTCTCCAAGCGCCGCGAAGGCGCTATTGAGGTTTCCTACCGCGTCGTTGAGCGAGTCAACGAACTGTTGCAGGGCACGCGCAAAGCGTTCCAGTTCATCTGGGTCTCCGACTGCCTGTGGCATTACCAGTACCCCCCTTCGTCTGCATTTGCCTTCTCGGATGTCGGCACGGCATTTGGATTGCTCGACTTGCTGCGCACCGTCACCGACATCGTGACCTTGCGGAAGAACTCATGGATTTTGTCCGCGTCTGTTGCGCGGAAAACGGTATTACGGATAGCGGTTCCATTGACCTCTGCCAAGACGGGCGTCTTGGAAATGAACCGTTCGAGAACCGGCATGCCGGGATTATCGCCGATACCCATGGCCATGAAAAAGCACTTGGAGGAACGACCCTCAGCAATTAGGGATTCCAGGGGTTGCTTCCAGTCGTCCGTCGGCTCGCCGTCCGAGACCAGTACAACGGTAGGTCTATAGGCTCGGGACGGAACAACACCCTTGTCCTCAATCAATCCCTTGGCCAGGGAGAATGCCGCTCCCATCGCGGTGCAACCATCGGCAGTCATGTCCGCCCATTTCACAGACGATGCGGGAGTCGGCGGCAGGTGTTGCCTTGCGCTATCCCCGAAGACGATGATGGAGACCAGGAACTCGGTCTCCATCCTTTCCTCAGCCGAGAACGACTCGATCATCTTCTTGACGGCCTCATTTAGGATCTGAATCTTCGAGGTCCCGCCTTCGACCAGCTCCCATGTTTTGCCATCGCTCTCCAAGGTCTGCCCGGTTCGGCGGACATTTTCTGGGTCAACGACCTCATTCATGGAGCCGCTGACATCAAGCAACAGGAACACTGGCAACGGCTTCGCCTTCTGAACCGTGAATTTGGTTGGATCGAACATCACCAATACCCTCCTTCGGATTCCTTGCTGGAACCCGCATCGCCGGATTGCTTTGGCGACGACGGTTTTTCCGTTCTTTCGGTTTTTTCTTCAATCGTGGCAGGTTTCACCCCGATGGTGCTTGGCTCTGGCACAACATTCTTGTCTTTCGACTGTGTTCGAATCGTTACGGACATGGTGACGAACTTGAAGAAATCTCGTAGCTGCTTGGCGTTCTCGGCATAGAAAAGCGGGGCCTTCGTTCCCTCGATGAACTTTCCAAGAACGCTTTCGTCCGCATCCGCGCCGATGGCCATTGCCATGCGGTCACACTTTGAAGACCGGCCGTCTCTGATGAAATCGCTCAGTGGTTGCTCCCAATTATCGGTCGGCTGACCGTCCGAAACCAGAACCACAGTCGGGCGGTAGGCCCGGGACGGAACAACACCCTTGTCCTCAATCATCGCCTTCGCCATCTTGAGTGCGGTGCCGAGTGGCGTGCCGCCGGATGCGGACAAGTCATGCCAGGATATGTCGCTGGCACTGGCCAGTGCCTGGTGTAGCCTCACTTCCGCGCCGAATGTGATGATCGCGACATGGATTTCGGTCTCGCCTCTCTCCGTATCCTGGAACGTCGCCAACATGTCCCTGACCGCCTCATTGAGGTTCTGGATCTTTGCGCCGGACATGCTCCCGCTTACGTCCAGGAGAAGAATAACGGGCAGGGGTTTGGCTGTCGGAACGGTGAACTTCTTAGGATCAAACATGGATCATCCTCCTTATTAAGATTAATCTTGCGGTTTCAATTTCAAACAATCCTCAATACTCAGGGAAAAACTCAGCAAGGTTTCTGCGCCCGACAAACACTTCGCAGACCAGTCGGCCCCGATCCACTTTGTAAGCGGTCCTGAGTTCAACCTGCTGCCCGAAAATAAGTTTCGCCAAAGCGTCCTTCGCTTTCTGATCTTTGGTGGTATGCGACTCCGGGGCATCGTAACCCGCCGGGCGGACTCGGGTACCCGTCTCGCCGTTCCATTTCCATGGAGGGTTGACCTCGAAAGTATCTCCGTCAATGATTGATGTGACCGTAAATGTTGGCATGACTGCTCCTTTCTGGTTTCAGACCCTTCATCGGTCTGTCTATACCAGACAGAATGCAAAGCATGTGCCACTTCTCGGAGTGAGCGGCAACCAATTGTTATTACAAGTGTTAGTATCCTTGTCGTTATCCCCGCATCATCTTATCCTTCAACCCAGGTTGAAACATCTTAAACCCTGGTTTAAGTCTTTGGTCTCGATTGCAAGAACTTGTGCACCGCCTGCGGCGTGATCCCAAGCATTCGAGCCGCTTGGCTTTGGTTGCCGTTGGCTGCTTCAAGCGCCCGGAGAATCATTTGCTTCCGAGCGCTCCCGAGAAACTCGTCCAATGAGAATCCCTCGTAGGGCTCGGGAAGCGCATCCAGTGGGTCCGCGTAGGTGACCGGTTCCGTGATCAGGAGGTCGTCTGCGTCCAAAACATCATTGCGGCAAAGACGAACAGACCTTTCGATGACGTTTTCCAAATCGCGAACATTCCCCGCCCAGTTGTGAGATTGCAGCCTGGACAAGGCTTCCGCCGACAACCTTTTGGGTTGTCGCAAAGAGCCATTCAATCTATCGAGAATGTGAAGCGCCAGTTTGGGAATGTCAGAACGTCTTTCACGGAGCGAAGGAAGTTTGATCTCGCCGACGTTGAGCCTATAAAAAAGATCTTCACGGAATTTACCTTGCCTCACCAGCTTGCGTAAGTCCCGATTTGTCGCACCCACAATCCGCACGTCAACCTTATGCGCTTTGGCTTGCCCAATCGGCTCCACCAGTCCATCTTGTAGAACTCTCAGCAACTTGGCCTGTGCGGGCAAGGGAAGCTCTCCGAGCTCATCAAGGAAAAGGGTCCCCTTATCCGCCGTATCGAACTTGCCAATCTGGTCGTTGATTGCGCCAGTAAAGGCTCCTTTCCTGTGACCGAACAGCAGGCTTTCAACAAGGTCTTCTGGAATTGCCGCACAATTTACAGCAACAAAGGTCTCTCGCGGCTTTCCGCTCAATCGGTGAATATACCGTGCGAATAGCTCCTTGCCGGTCCCTGTCTCGCCAAAGATGAGGACCGGGGCCTGTGATGGAGCCAGCATTGCACCTATCTCGAGTGAACGCTGCATCGCAGGGTGATCTCCTACGATGCCAAGTTGCATTCTGATGGCATCAACATCGGCTTGGCTCTCTTCAACAGGAATCGATACATCCTGGAACCTAACGGTCGGAAACTCACGCGAGGACAAATCCACTTCTGTAACGAGCGGATGTTGTTTCGTTACAAACTGCGGTGGTCGCACATGGAGGATGCGGGCAGGAATTTCGCCGGAAGCCGTAAGGAGCACCCAGCAGGCATGCATATGGGGCGTTCCCGAAGCGACTGCGACAAATAAGCGTGCTGAAGCAAAATCCTCGATGATGCGATGAAGATGAGCTCTGAGCCCCCTGAATATCTCTTGGTAATTCGTCGGATCGGCAAGGTTGATTTGGAGAATATGAACCTCGCTGCCGGGATGGGTCTTCTTAATAGCGTCCTTTGTTTCCACGGTAACCTGCTGCGTGCTTGGGGTATCGAAGAGAAAAATATGCGCGAATGAGCGTGTGGATAGGAGAGAAAGGATGGGGCCAGGCTGTTCCTCCTGGTCAACCAATCCCTTGAAATAAGGGTCATGAAATCCTGTAAATGTCAGCAGAACATCCATCATTTCTTCCCCTTATCCGAATTCTGAGAATCGGACTCCGCTGCTCCCCCTGTCTTCACCCACGCGTCCACTTCGTCTTTGCGGAATTTCCAGAGGCGGCCGAACTGGTGCGCCAGCATTTGCTTTTCAGATATCCATTTGTAGACCGTATCCCGCTTGATGCCGAGATAGGCTGAAATCTCATCTACGAAGAAATCGATCTTCCATTACTGACTCCAGTCGCACAGGGTCTAGTCCCATTCCTGAACGGCATCAGACCTTCGGTTATGCCAAAAGACCGGTGCAAGATAGCCCTATTGGCTTCCATCCGGTCCGAACAGAACAAACTGGTATATATTATACGAAAGTCAGAGTGCGTGTCAAAGGGTTTTTTCCGAGTTTCATCGGATTTGACCGAGCGGAAGCTACCGGGGCCAGCGGGACCCACCCAGAGGGGTAATCCTGCCCGAGATCGGGTCTTCACCCACATAGAGCCAAGCGGGAAAACCGGCTCCGATGACCTGGACAAGGACCAGAAACAGGCAGTAGAGGCATGGACCGCCGTCTGCCTGTGCCGCCCGGCACGGCAGACAGGTAAGTCTGCGTGTCCAAGCCTGAAACCACAAGACCCCGAGGGACTGATTTTAATCATGGCCCACGGGGTCTTCTCATCAAACAAGAACCGCCCAAATCAGCGGATTGAATTCTGGCTCCGCTATCAAAAACACTGCGAACCGTCCCTATAATTTTACCTAATTCCATTCATCAGTCAAAAGAGAGGAATTTAAAGAAATAACATCACAGTCGCAGGCTCGGACACAATTTGCGTCCTCGCACTGCTCCATTTACTTCCTGCCACAACTTCAGCGTGGTAGTTTTCCTCTGCCAATTCCATCGGCAGAGTTTGTTTATTTATTCCCATCTACCACCCTATAAGGATTTTATTTTTATCAAAATTGCTCTTAATAATTTTTGTATTTCTTTGTATAATATAGCCAAATTTTATAATAAATTATGTTTTAATAAAAGGATTAGGGCTATGGAAGAAAAAGAAATAATGACGGTTAAACAGGTTGCTGAATATTTACAGATGGACGAACATACCGTCTATAAACTTGCCCGCTCAGGACTTATCCCCTCTATCAAAATCGCTGGTCAGTGGCGATTTAAAAAAGATGTAATAGATAAGTGGATAAGCGAAGAATCATTAGAAAGGGTAACAGGGAATATAAAGTCTTCATCAAAGAAAAAAGGCAAGGGAAAATAATTTATGATTAAAGAAAAGAAATATCCAAAAGCAATTTACAACTGGCCTGAAGACGATAGACCACGAGAACGATTATTAAAATTTGGTCCTGATAAACTTTCTGACACAGAACTTTTAACAATTCTTTTAAGAGTTGGCTCAAGTGGTAAAAGTGCTATTGATACTTAAAAAAAGATTAGGTATTATGAAGATTGCTCAGATAAAAATAGCCATAGAAATTGGCAAAAGATTTCTCAAAGAAAAAAGTTTGACTAAAATCAAAGTTAAAACCAGCAAAGATATAGTTGATTATTTTATTTCTTATTTGCGGGATATTAAAAAAGAGATTTTTAAAGCAGTTCTGCTTGATGGAAAGAATAAAATAATTAAAGATGTAACTATATCGGAAGGGACACTTACCAAAAGTATTGTCCATCCAAGAGAGGTTATAAAAAAAGCAATTGCAGAATATACAACAGCATTAGTCCTTATTCATAACCATCCAAGCGGTGAACCCCAGCCGAGTCAGGACGATATAGTTATAACAAATCGAATACTCTCTGCCTGTGAATTTGTAGGGATAAGAGTTTTAGACTATATAATCGCTGGCAATAACAATTACTTTAGTTTTTATAATGAAGAACTTTTTAAGGGGGATAACTATGCCTGAAAAAGAATACAAACTAAAAGAAGAACTTGAAGCAAAAGAAGAGTATGGAAAAGATTTTTTAACTGACAGATTATCCGCATCACACAAGGAAAATAATTTATGACTGAAAATATTCCTTTTGATTTGACATTTATAGTAAATGAACCAGATAAAACACTCAAGGACAGGTTCGAACAACTGATCAAGGACTGTAGGTTCTTCGATTGTCTGGTAGGCTATTTTTATGTAAGTGGATTTCATCTCATATATAAAGCCCTACAAAAAACTGATAGGATAAGAATCCTTGTTGGAATTGGAACTAGCAAAGAAACTTATTATTTAATAAAGGGATCAGAAGATAAATCCATCCAATTGTCACATTCAGAGACAAAACAAAAGATTGAAAACAATATTGAAAATGAATTGGCAGATTCAGAAGATAAACTAAATATTGAAGAGGGAATCCAAAAGTTTATTGAATGGATAAAAAATGGAAAACTCCAAATAAGGGCTTATCAATCTCAGAATATTCATGCAAAGTTATATATTATGACCTTTAGAGAAGGAGATAGAGATGCAGGAAGAGTTATCACGGGCTCAAGCAATTTTACTCAATCTGGACTTTCTGACAACCTCGAATTTAATGTTGAGTTAAAGAATCGCTTTGATTATGAGTTTGCAAAAAAGAAATTTGAAGAATTATGGGAAAATGCTGTTGCTGTTAGCGAAAAATATATCCAGACAATAAATGAAAGAACCTGGCTTAATCAAAATATTACACCTTATGAACTTTATCTTAAATTTTTATACGAGTATTTTAAGGATGAACTATCAAGGACCGACGAAGTCTTTACAAAATATTTACCTCAAGACTTCAAAAGATTTGTATATCAGGAGCAAGCAGTTCTAAATGCAAAAAAAATATTAGAAGAATATGGTGGAGTTTTTATTTCTGATGTAGTGGGACTTGGTAAAACCTATGTATCTGCAATGCTTGCAGGACAACTTGATGGTAGAACCCTTGTTATAGCACCACCTGCGCTTCTTAACAAAAATAATCCTGGCTCCTGGCTAAATGTTTTTTCCGATTTTCATATTCCAGCTGAATTTGTATCAATAGGCAAGCTTGATGAGGCAAAAAAGCTAATAGATCAAAGAGAATATAAAAATATTATCATAGATGAAGCACATCGTTTCAGGACTGAGACAAACATTAGTTATGAAGATATTGCAGAAATATGCAGAGGGAAAAGAATAATCTTGATCTCTGCAACTCCGTATAATAATTCACCAAGAGATATCCTTGCACAGATTAAACTTTTCCAGAATACGAGGAAAAGCACTATCCCGGGGGTTATGAACCTTGAGGAATTCTTTGGAAGACTTGAGGGAAAGATACAAAAGATTGATCGACAGAAAGATTATGAGAAATTCCTTGAAATAACGAGTGAAAATGCAAAAGAAATCCGTGATAAAGTCTTGAAACATATCATGGTAAGAAGAACAAGAAATGAGATTGAAAAATATTTTGCTGAGGATTTAAAGAAAAACAATGTCAAATTTCCAGAAGTAGAGGTCCCAAAGCCTTTCTATTATCAGTTAAACGAAGAAGAAGACAGAATTTTTATGGAAACTGTAAATTTAATAACTCAGAAATTCCGATATGCTCGATATACGCCACTGCTTTATTTAAAAAAGACTATCACGCCACTTGAAGAACAATCACAGCGTAATATGGGTGGGTTTATGAAAGGCCTCCTTGTAAAACGTCTGGAAAGTAGTTTTTATGCATTTAGAAATAGTATTGATAGGTTTATCCACTCCTATGAAATGTTCATTAAAGAATATGAAAATGGAAATGTCTATATAAGCAAAGGATACATAAATAAGATTTTTGAACTTTTAGACCAGGGAGATGATGCAGCAATCCAGAAACTTATTGATGAAGGAAAAGCAGAAAGATATAATAGCAACGAATTTATCCAGAACTTCGCGACAGACCTGAAAAATGACATAAGAGTTTTAAAGCAAATAAAATCTATGTGGGAATCCATAAAGAGAGATCCCAAGCTCGAAACCTTACTTAATAACTTGAAAAATCACAGTATTATAAAAAATAAAAAAATAATCGTCTTCACTGAATCAAGAGAGACTGCGGAATATTTGACTGAAAGTATAAATAAAGATTTGGGTAAAGTTGCCCTTTTGTTTCATGGAAATTCACCAGAACCAGTTAGAGATAAAGTTATTGAGAATTTTGATGCAAGAGCAAAAAATAAAAAGGATGATTATAAGATACTTATTTCAACTGAGGTCCTTTCTGAAGGTGTAAATCTTCACAGGTCAAACATAGTAATAAATTATGATATCCCCTGGAACCCAACAAAGTTAATACAGAGAGTGGGAAGAATAAACCGTATAGATACACCATTTGATAGAATCTATACATTTAACTTCTTTCCTACAAGGCAGGCAGATTCTGAGATTGAACTCACAAATATTGCACGTTCAAAAATAGAGGCCTTTTTGACATTGCTTGGTGGAGATTCTTCCATCCTTACTGAAGGAGAACCAGTATCCTCTCACGAACTATTTGACAAACTCCTCTCTAAGAGTACAATTACGCAGGGTGAAGAAGAAGAAGAAAGCGAGCTCAAATATTTAAGAATTATTGAAGATATTAGAGATAAAAATCCCGAACTCTTTGAAAGAATAAAGCGCTTTCCCAAAAAGGCTCGTTCGGCAAAATTATGTAGCACAGGTATTCCTGTCTGTGAAAATGGAGGTGGAAGTAGTACAGGCATTCCTGTCTGTGATGAAAAAAATAACACCCTCACAAGCGAAATACACCCTCCTACATTAATTACTTTTTTCAGAAAGGGTAAATTAATGAAGTTCTTTCTCTCGGGTAAAAGGACTAAATCCACTGTAGAGCTTGACTTTTTAACATCTGCCAGGATTTTTGAAAGTTCAGAAGATGAGAAAAAAGCAAAATTACCTCTTGAAGATTACTACGAACTACTTGATAAGAATAAAAGTACATTCTTTAATGCTACTGTTGAAGAAATTATAAAAACTCAGCGAAGTGGTGGTGCAGATAGCGAAACCAAACTTCTAAAAATCCTGAAGGCAACACAAAGAAACACACAACAACTGACTGAAGAGCAAGAAGAATATCTTAAGAAAATCATAAAACGACTTGAAGAAGGGGCATTGCCTAAAAAGACAGTAAAGACGGCTTTAAACTTACTGAATAAACTTGGAAGGGAAATACAAAACCCGTTAAAAGTAATTGGTATTTTACAAAAAGAGATCTCACTCACATTTCTTAAAACCCACTATGCAGAGACCTCTGTTTCAACAGAAGGAAAAAGGGAAGTTATATTGTCACTTTATTTAACAAAGGAAAGGTAATGGACAGAGCACAGGCAAAACAATTAATAATCAGTACTTTTGAAAATCCTTTCGACAAAGACAAATTTGTTGAGTTTCTCAAAAATCTCCTTAAATCTTATGAAGAAAAACCATTTACCTACCAAGGCAATTATATTCCCGATGCATTTGAACAATACATAAGTTTGTTAGAAAGGATTGGAAAATACACTTATGATGGAAAAGAGATTGATTTGCTAATTGTTAAGTTAAAAAGAGAGACTTCGCTTGTGCGGGCAAGGACGATGCAAAGAAACTTTATTGCTTGGTACTTAAAAGGAAGCAGAGGCGGGAAACTAAAAGATGCTGCACTTGTTGCTTTTGTCTCGCCTGATAGTGATGATTGGCGATTCTCTCTTATCAAGATGGAATATAAATTTAAAGAGACATTTTCAGGCAAAATCAAAGTTGAAGAGGATTTCACACCGGCAAGAAGATGGTCATTCCTTGTTGGCAAAAACGAAAAAAGCCATACCGCTCAGAGCCGGCTGGTAAGCATTCTTGCCGATGACCATAACAATCCCACACTGGAACAGCTCGAGGAAGCCTTTAATATTGAAACGGTCACCAGGGAGTTTTTCCTTAAATACCGCGATCTATTTATTCGTACCAAAAAGGAACTTGACAGAATTACTGAGAAAGACCCAATAGTAAAAGCCGAACTCCAGAATAAAGGGGTCGATACGGTGAATTTTGCCAAAAAGCTGCTCGGACAAATTGTGTTTCTTTACTTCCTGCAAAAGAAGGGCTGGTTTGGCGTTGAAAAAAATAGTGCATGGGGCACAGGGTCGAGAAATTTTCTACGCGAACTATTTGAAGGAAAATATGGGAAGTATGAGAATTTTTTCAACGATATTATGGAACCCCTCTTTTACGAAGCCCTTCGTATCGACCGCAGCCACGACGACCATTACTACAGCCGGTTCAACTGCAAAATCCCTTTCCTCAACGGAGGACTCTTCGACCCCATCAATGATTACGACTGGGTAAGAACAGAAATCGTTTTGCCCAACGAACTCTTCTCCAACTCACACGAAACCAAAGAGGGGGATACTGGCGATGGTATTCTCGATGTTTTTGACCGTTACAACTTTACCGTATGCGAAGACGAACCCCTCGAAAAAGAAGTGGCCATTGATCCCGAGCTGCTGGGTAAAGTGTACGAACGTTTCAATGCCATTAATGAAGAAAATTTCGATGAATATGTTGCCGCACTAAAAAGCAATAAACAGGGTGAAGAAAATAAATTCAATAAAAACTATGGGGTGTACTATACCCCCCGCGAGATTGTGCACTACATGTGCCGCCAGAGCCTTACGGAATATCTGGTAGCCTGTGCCGAAGAGGAAAAACTTAGTCCTCCCCTCAATCGAAACGATATTGAAGACCTGATCACCCTTTGTGAGGTCATTACCGAATATGAATCCACCGCGCTGAAAAAAGAGCAGAATATAAAAGAGGGCAAACTGAAAAGTAGCGATTATACCCCCTTGCTCTCTGACAATGTACGAACCCATGCCTCGCTTATCGACCACTGGATAGCCGATCTCAGAGTATGCGACCCGGCAGTGGGTTCCGGGGCCTTCCCCGTCGGCATGATGACCGAGATTGTAAGGGTTCGCCGGTTCCTCTCAACTTACCTCAACGACCCCGCCCGAACCGACTATACCTTCAAACGACAGTGCATAGAGCATTCCCTCTACGGGGTTGATATTGACCCCGGAGCAGTAGAAATCGCACGCCTCCGCCTCTGGCTCTCGCTGGTAGTTGATGAAGAAGATTTTAGAAACATCAAACCCCTCCCCAACTTAGACTATAAAATCGTTTGTGGGAATTCTCTTTTAGGATTTCCGGAAA
>Ga0067045_1003633_pt1 | contig 26231 bp, 23 predicted proteins | sample TerdegcTABiofilm_FD_59184 | JGI IMG/M metagenome (GOLD analysis project Ga0067045, IMG submission 59184) | Combined Assembly of (Gp0054472, Gp0054536) Wastewater bioreactor microbial communities from Singapore -Terephthalate degrading... | reverse complement strand
TATGGGTGTATGTTGGGATTGTAAAAGAAACCCGTGACTGGCATGGCCAGTTCCTTTAGGCGTTTGATGGGGAAAAGCAGGCAGGGACCGCAGCAGATGTGCAGCAAAAGGCGCATGGCACCCCTCTTATAAGTACACCACACGCAAACCCTGATTCAGATATGGCTGAAGTGTGCAGAGCTCCACCGGCCTCATGCGACAGGCCAGGCCAAAGGCATCCTCAAAATCCATCTCCATCTCTCGCAGCCAATCATGCAACAAGGGCAGGCTTCCTGCAAAAAACTCGTCCGTAATGGCGATCCACAGCTCCAGCCGCTCCAGAAAACGCTCCTTTCTCACTGCCATCACATGGGGCACAGCCTTTGACACCTGGCCACGACTCAGGCGTGCCAAACCATGCCTTACAAAGGCCTCCACCTGGTCCAGGGAGATGTTCAACCCGCGCACCTGCACCAGGCCGTCCGTCCGCTCATAAACGGGCTCTATGCGCCAGGTGGTCCTGCCGCAGACACAGGGCTCGGCAAGAATGCGGGTCAGCTCGCCTGTACGGAAACGGATAAGGGGATTGGCCTTGGTGGTCAAAGTGGTGATCACCAGTTCACCCTTTTCACCGGAAGGCAGCACGGCCCCTGTGGCAGGATGCACCACCTCGGCTATGAGGTGATCCATGGCCAGATGCAGCCCGTTTCTCTTCTCGCACTCATAGGCCATGACAGGCCCGACTGCCTCCAGAATTCCGTGTCCACACAGGATATCCACTGCAAATTCCCGCTCCATCTCCTCTCGGGCGTCCATATCCAGATGTTCATCCAGCAGCACCACCCGCTTCAGGGACAGATTGGCCAGATGCATACCGCTTTCCGCCAGCTCAGCAAACAGATACTGTAAATAAGACGAAAACGTAATGAGGGTGGAGGTCTTGAAGTCCGCCAAAATACGCAGACGCTCCTGAACGGCCATGGGCTCCGGTGGAATGACCAATGCCCCCATGGCCTCGGCCGCCTCCTTCAACTCCTGGGCAAGGAAGGCCATACCAGGGTCCAGACATATCTGAACGATATCGTCGGCAGTAACGCCTGACGCCGAAAGAAATCTACAGGTAAGCCCCTGACGATGGGCCACATCCTGTTTCGTATAGCCCATGACTATGGGGTTGGAGACGCCGCAGCTCAGGGTGTGCAGACGAATGATGTCCCGCAGGGGCACCGCAAACTGGCCGTAGGGATAATTGGCCGTCAGGTCCTCACGTGTAGTAAAGGGCAGTCTGGCAAGATCAGCCAGGGAGGTCACGGCCTCAGGCGTGCATTTCAGGGCGTCCATGGCCTTTCGATATGATGGCACGCGATTATAGACACGGTTCAAGGTACTCTGAAGCAACTCCACCTGTAACTGCAACAGCTCATTTAATGGGGTGTATTCTATGGTATTCATATCATTCCCTCTTCCTGGCAGGCACATGGCCGGCCACCACAAGCTTCATCTCTCCGCCACTTGTGCGTAATCCTTGCCCAGATATGCCCGCTGCACATCAGGATCGTCCCGCAGATCCCGGGCGCTTCCCTGAAGCACTATTCGGCCTGTCTCCAGTACATAACCACGATGAGACATCTCCAACACTCGACGGGCGTTTTGCTCCACTATCAGGATGGTCAGCCCCTCTTCCTGATTCAGGGTTATAATGGCCTGAAAGATGCCCTCTACCAGCTTGGGTGCCAGCCCAAGAGAGGGCTCATCCAATAAAAGCAGCTTGGGACGGGCCATAAAGGCACGGCCTATGGCCAGCATCTGCTGCTCTCCTCCGCTCAGAGTGCCTGCGATCTGTCTTCTGCGCTCATAGAGCCTTGGGAACAGCTGAAAAACCCTTTCAAAATCCCCTTGAATCTCCGGCTTTTCAGCCCTTCCAAAACGATGATATGCCCCGAGTTCCAGGTTTTCCATCACAGTGAGGGGCGCAAAGACCTGTCTGCCTTCAGGTGAATGCCCTATGCCCATTTTCACGATGACATCCGGGGCAAGCCCCAAAAGCCCCTTGCCCTGGTACAATATCTCACCTTGGCTGGACGGCACAAGCCCGGAGATGGTGCGAAGCAGGGTGGTCTTACCCGCGCCGTTTGCACCGATGAGACAGACTATCTCACCCTGCCTGACATGCAGGGACAGATGCCGCAAGATGGCGATGGATGAGTAATATGTGTTGAGATTCTTGATTTGAAGCATGGCAATTCTCTTTGTGTGAGATGTTAGCAAAGAAGGACATATTTTACAAGTTTTACAAGGCAAAGGCCGAACCAATTTCCGTGGCATTGTGGTCTGAAAATATGCCGGCAGGGAATTTAAGCAACCCTCGCAACCTGCCGATAGATTCCTTCAAAAGACGAAGGAAAGAGAGGACAGCCCAATATGCAAAAGAAGCTCTGGATTCCCATGGTGTGCGGCGCCACATTTCTGTGCGCAGGATGCTGCAATCTATCCCTTCTGGACATCTCCTGCAAAAATCCCTTTCAACGGACACAGGTAGTGATACCCTGCAGCGCTCCGCAACCCAATACTCCCCAACCCACCTATTATGTGCTCAAGAGATACGATGCCCCTAAAATACAGGTCATAGAGACCGACAGCTCCGATACCCACATCTATCAGCCTCTGCCGTTTAAAATCCAGGAGTAAGCCATGAAAAGACATCTCAGTGCATACATAGCCTGTCTCTGTATTCTAACCCCCTGTGTATCTTCGGCTCAGGACGCACCAGCATCTGAACAGGTCGTTCAGCCTGTTCAGATGGAAAAGGCCGTTATGATCGACGAGGCGTCCCATCTCAACCTACAGATACACAACTTAGCGGAACAATTGGTAAAAAATTACAGATACGGTATGACACCGGCTGAACCCGTTGCAGTGACCACCTTTGTGGATGTAAACTACCTCTATAAGACATCTCCCTTTGGGCGCTACATCGCCGAACAGCTCATAGGCGAGCTTCAAAGGGCCAGCTTCAATGTGATGGAGTATCGAAAGACCAACAGCATCATGACCCGTGAGGGCTTCGGCGAATACTCCCTGTCTCGCGACAGCAAGGAGATTTCCAAATCCACTCCTGCAGGGCTGGTGCTGGTGGGCACCTATATGATAAAAGACCGCTATGTCATGGTAAATGCCCGCATAGTGGACTCCAATCAACTGGTGCATTCCTCAGGCATGACAATCCTGCGGAAAGACGGCCTGATAGCCGACCTGCTGCAACACGCCTCCATACCTGATTTGGCGCCGCCGGCACGCATAGCCATAAAAGGCTTAGGTGAGCCCACTCCTGTAGTGCAGCCCGCTGCTGTCACCGAACCTGCGCCCACTGTACAGGAGGCCAAGCCTGCCTTAAACAATGCAAACACAAAACCGGCCATCAGGACATCCAAGCAGCGCACCTCAACCACTTCACGCACAAGGCACAGCTGACATTCATATGAAACACTGTATTCCGGTATTGATTCTATCTCTGTGGCTGGCAGGGCTTACCGCCTGTGAAATGAAGGCGGTCTCCCTGCGCCAATCCCAGGCCCCGCATCCGCTTTATTCCCATGCCTCTGTCTTCGATATCACACGAGAGCTGGCACAGGAGCTGCTGGCCAATCTGCAAGACGAGGCAGCCCGTTCCTCCACCTGCATCATCACCACCTTTGTGCGTCTGGACGACCTCAAAAAGACCGACAGCCTGGGCAGGCTTTTGGCAGAGGGCATGGGCAATGAATTGGTCAAGGCAGGCATGGCGGTCACTGAGCTGAGAAACACAGGTGCCGTCTCTGTGCACCCAACTACAGGTGAGATCATTTTGAGCCGCGACAGCGCCGAGCTCAAAGGCTATGTGGACACAGCCTATGCCCTCACAGGCACATATTCCGTGGGAGAACGGTCAATCGCCGTCTCGGTGAGGCTTTTGGACATGCGCACTCACCGCATTGTGGCAGTGGCCAATAATGAACTGATTCGAACGCCTGACATCGACACCCTGCTCTCCGGATTAAGCCAGGTGGCGCCCACTGCCTATGACAAACTCCCCAAATAACACCTGGAAGTCATAAAAAAACGGTGCTATAGTAGCACTATGTCTCAAAAAAACCCCATAAAACCCATTTTCATGCTTCGGCAAGTGCCTTCCCTTTTTCTGCTGGCCTTGTTGATTGCCTGCAGCCAGCCACCCTTTCTGCAGCCGCCCAACTTTCCTCAAAACGACATGGGCCGCCTGCCTGATGTAAACCTACAGGTCTATATTCAGCCTCAACGCCCCCTGGGATTGGGCAAACAAAACACCTATCTGACTCCCCTCTACCTGCCACAGCGCTACGACAAGGCATTGACTGTGAGCTATGCTGGAATAGTGCAGGACATCTTTCTTCAGCGCCGCATATTTCAGGTCCTGGAGCAGCACAGGGACTTGGAAAAGGGGATTTCAAGGGCCGCACTTAAGGACCGCGGCTTTCACTATCTCATGGAGATCAGCGCGCCGTCCTTTCTGGCGCCGGCAGGCAACTCCAGAGGCTGGGTGGCCCTGGACTTGAAACTCATTCGACTTGCGGACGACGCCACTCTCTGGCACATCTATGGCGAGGCAGACCTCATTCCCCTTCACCGAGGCCACGACATCCTCTTCCCTCGGGATTACCGTGAGGCCCCCACCATAACAGAGGGCCTTGCCGCCATCGTTCACAAGATGGCGGATGTGATCTCAAGCCAGGAGACAGGCGCACCCTTGCCATGAAAATAGCGGCCTTCAGCCCATCCAGCCCGCCAGACTCGGCAAAGATGCAAGGCGGCATAGAGCTCTTAAGACGCCTTCTTTCCACTGCCAGCATCACCTGTTTTTCAAAAGACGAGGCCACGGCGCCCTTTTCTTATCTGGCACAGGAGGACACAGAGCAGGCTCAACTGTTTCAACACCTGATGACCACTGATGAAATAGACCTGGTCTGGGCCATGAGGGGCGGCTACGGCTCCTTGAGGTGGCTCACTCATGTGGATTGGCATGCCTTGGCCCATGCGCCTCGCAAAAACCCTTTGATGGGCTTTAGCGATGTCACCTTTCTGCACTCGGCCCTCTTAAACCTGCATTGGCCCGTGCTGATTCACGGCCCATTGCTCACCACCCTCATCAAGACCGATACTCCCTCCATTGAGGCCGTTAAGCGCCTTCTTATTCATCACGAGCCCCCAAGCCTTTTGGGCCAACCACTGCTCGCAGGCACGGCCAGGGGTCATCTCATAGGAGGGAACCTCACCTGCCTTCTTCATACCCTGGGAACCACCTTTGAACCGCCGTGGGACCAGGCGATTTTAGTGATAGAAGACCACAACGAGGCCCTCTACCGCATAGACCGCATGTTGACACACTTGAGGCTCGCAGACAGGCTCTCCAGGCTGGCCGGCATAGCAGTAGGCGAAATACTGCACACAGGCATTGACGAGCAACAGCTCAAGGCCCTGCTTTTAGACCGTTTGCAGGACCTGGGCATACCCGTCATTTGGAATCTGCCCGTAGGCCATGGCACACGCAATATGCCGTTTATTCTGGGAATGAAATACGAAATTCAGGGCGAAACAGGGGAACTCAGGCCTTATAGCCGCATATCCATTGAGCTGCCTCCAGCAGGTCCTTAGCCACATAACCGATGAGCTTGAGCTGGTCTTGCGTTAGGGCATTTAATGTCCTTTGTCCATGGCCTGTGCGCACCAGGACAGGCACGGCCTGAACATTTAATGCCAGTTCCATATCCCGCCAGGTATCGCCCACCACAAAACTCACTTGCGGCACAAGCCCCAATTCCTCACACGCCCTTTTCACAAGGCCAGGGCCTGGTTTTCTGCAGTCACATGGAATGTTATAAGGTGGCCTGCCCTCTGTGGGGTGGTGAGGGCAATAATACCAGCCTGTTACACGGGCACCTTCTGCGGCAAGCATCTGATTTAATGCCTGATGCAGGGCCTGAACCTGGAATTCTTCAAAAAAGCCCCTGGCGACACCCGATTGATTGGTCACCACCACCACTTGAAAGCCACAGTCATTTAGAAGCTTAACGGCCTGAACAGCCCCTGGAATGATTTGAAGGTCCTGAAGGGAGGAGAGATACCCCACTTCCTCATTTATCACTCCATCTCTGTCCAAAAACACTATCTTCATCGGCAAGACTAAAACAGATAGGCCTGGGATGGCGCATGAAGAGCTGCTATTCGTGCTTCAGCAAGCTTTATGTACTTCGAATCAATCTCATAACCCACATATCTTCTGCCTGATTGCAAGGCTGCTATGGCAGTGGAACCGCTTCCCAATGATGCCCCCTAAAACGGCACTTCCTCATCCATGGGGGGAGCGGCTGCATCCAGATCGTACCCAAACTCTCCACCGCCGCCCTTGTCACCCTTGGGCTCCAACAAGACGAAATCATTGACCACCACCTCTGTCATAAAACGCTTGTTGCCGCTCTGATCAGTCCATGAACGGGTGCGAAGTGAGCCTTCCACATAGACCAGGCTGCCCTTGTGCAAAAACTTGCCCAACATGTCCGCCGTCTGCCTCCATGCAACGGCCCTATGCCAGTCGGTCTCCTCTTCCCACTGCTCATTGCGCTTGACACGGCGGTTTGTGGCTATATTGAATGTACATACACTCGTGCCGTCCTGTGTGTAACGGATCTCAGGGTCTGCCCCGAGCCGGCCTATCAACATGACTTTGTTTAGACTGCGCGCCATGGGTTATGGTCTCCTTTTATTAAACCGAGAACTTGAACTGCCCCTTTCCGAGCAGGTCGTGCAAATGAACTATACCCACAAGTATGCCGTCTTCAACAACCGGCAATACGGTGATCAGATGCCTCTCCATGAGGGCCAATGCATCAGCGGCCAGTGTGGACGGATGCACTGATTTGGGGGATTTGGTCATGATACGCTCCACAGGTGCAAACAGGACATCACTGCCATGCAGCAGCCCCCTGCGGATATCTCCGTCGGTCATGATGCCCACCAGCTCGTCATGCTTATCCAAAACCAGGACACACCCCAATCTCCCTGCATTCATGATGCCCAGGACCTCTTCAATCCGCAACCCCATGCGCACTCGGGGAATGGCGTCACCGGTCAACATCACAGTCCTGACCTGCAGACGCAAGGCCTCGCCCAGACTGCCGGCAGGATGATTACGCCTAAAATCCTGTGCGTCGAAGTTGCGTAATTCCAGCAGCACCACCGCCAGTGCATCCCCTGCAGCCAGGGCCGCTGTAGTGCTGGCAGTAGGGGCCAGCCCCAGGGAACAGGCCTCCCTTTCAACGCCCACATCTATGACCGCCTGGCTTTCCCGGGCAAGCGTGGAATTCAGGCCGCCGGTCATGGCGATTACAGATATGGAACGGGCCTTGAAAATGGGCAAAAGCGAAACAAGCTCCTGGGTTTCGCCGCTGTTGGAGATGGCCAGAATGCAGTCCTCCCTGCCCAACATGCCCAGATCCCCATGCATGGCCTCCACAGGGTGCAAAAAGACCGAGGGCGTGCCGGTACTGGACAGGGTGGCCGATATCTTGCGGCCTATGAGCCCGGACTTGCCTATGCCCGTCACCACCAGCCTGCCTTTCGTATTCAGAATCAGTTGAACCGCCTTGCAAAATCCTGCATTCAAGCGGTCTTTTACACGATTGAGGCCTGCGATCTCGATATCTATGACCTGCCTGGCCCTGTCCAACAAGGCTTGCGAAGACGAGGCGCTTACACCTGCGTTCTGACGATCTTCTGCGCTCATTTCCGCTCCAACTGAAATTTACCCCTAAAGTCCTCGCTCTCCACAGGATAATCGCCGTCAAAACAGGCCATACAGAAACGGCCTCCATCCCCGCCCGCGGCCTTGAGCATGGACTCTATACTCAAATAATGCAGGCCGTCCAGCTCCAAAAACCGGCGTATCTCCTCAACGGAGTTCTTGGATGCGATCAGCTCACCCTTGGTGGAGAAGTCTATGCCGTAAAAACATGGAAAGCGCGTTGGCGGACAGCTCACCAGCATGGAGACCTCTTTGGCCCCGGCGTTTCGAATGGCGCGCACACGCGTACGGGAGGTGGTGCCCCGAATGATCGAATCCTCTACAATGATGACCCGTTTATCCCGCAACATCTCCTTTACAGGATTGAGTTTCACGCGCACGGAAAAATCCCTCATGCTCTGGCTGGGCTGTATGAAGGTGCGTCCCACATAGTGATTGCGAATCACCGCCAGTTCCAGCGGGATCTTTGCGGCCTGGGAAAAACCAAGGGCTGCATAGTTGCCGGAATCGGGAAAAGGCATGACAAAATCCGCTTCCAGACTCACCTCCTGGGCCAGCGCCCTTCCCAGGGCCTTGCGAAAGAGATAGACATTCTGGCCGAATATGCGGCTGTCAGGCCTGGCAAAATAGATGAATTCAAAGATGCAGTGCCGGGTTTCGGTGTGGCTGACAGCCTGAAAGGAGCGCAGGCCATTGTCATCTATGACCACCACCTCTCCAGGCTCCACATCCCGAATGTACTCGGCCTCCACCAGGTCCAGGGCACAGGTCTCGGAGGCCAGCACATAAGAACCGTTTAACCTGCCGATGCACAGCGGCCTGAAACCGTAGGGGTCCCGAAAGCCTATGAGGCTGTCCTCTGTGGCTATGAGCACTGCGTATGCCCCTTTTACCACACTCATGGCGGAGGCGATGGCCTCTTCCATACCCCTTGACCTGGCCTTGGCAATGAGATGCACCAGTATCTCGCTGTCCATGGTGGTCTGAAATATGGAACCCTTTTCCTCAAGGCTGGAGCGAATGGCAGCGGCATTCACCAGATTGCCGTTGTGTGCCAGGGCTATGGAGCAACCGGCATGTTTTACGCAAAACGGCTGGGCATTCTGCAGCACAGAAGAGCCTGTGGTGGAGTAGCGCACATGGCCAACGGCCAGATGGCCGTGCAACTGGCTTAAGACCGCCTCATTGAAGACATCGTGCACCAGGCCCATACCCTTGTGCTCACGAACGGTTTCACCGTCCGAGCTTACTATGCCTGCGCTCTCCTGGCCCCTGTGTTGTAAGGCATAAAGCCCGAAATATGTAAGCTTTGCGGCATCCTTATGGCCATAGACGCCGAATATGCCGCATTCCTCCTTCAAGATAGACGGAAGTAGGATAGGAAATGAATCACGCATAGTAGTCCTGGAGTGCCGCCACTCTCAGCTCCTCTTTTTTCAGGGCATCTATGGCCTCTACTGCGGCCAATGCCCCTGCAACCGTGGTGAAATAGGGCAATTCATACTCCAGGGCGGTCCTTCTCAGGTAATAGGAGTCTGAATGGGTCTTCTTGCCGCTTGGGGTATTGATGACCATGGCTATCTCGTTGTTTTTGATGAGGTCCACGATGTTGGGCCTGCCCTGGGAGATCTTCATGACCTCGCCGCTTTTGACCCCGTGGGCGTTCAGATAACCGGCTGTGCCGTCAGTGGCAACCAGTTCAAAGCCCATTTCCTCCAGGCTTTTGGCCACAGGCAGAATAGCCGCCTTGTCACCCGGCCTGATACTTAAAAACACCCGGCCAGAAAGGGGCAGGTTCACCCCTGCGGCCAACTGGCTCTTGGCATAGGCCATGCCAAAGGTCCTGTCTATGCCCATGACCTCGCCCGTGGACTTCATCTCAGGCCCCAGTACGATATCCACACCAGGAAAACGCTTAAAGGGAAAGACCGCCTCCTTCACAGCCACATAGTTCAGGGTCTTTTCAGAGGTGAAACCCAATTCCGAAAGCCTTCTGCCCAGCATGACCTTTGTGGCCAGCTTGGCCAAAGGCACACCCGTGACCTTGCTCACAAAGGGCACTGTTCGGGATGCCCTGGGATTTACCTCCAGGACATAGAGCCTGCCGTCCTTTACAGCATACTGCACATTCATGAGGCCTATGACATTTAATTCTCGTGCCATGGCGCATGTGGCCTCTCGAATCTCCCTTAAAAGCCTCTGGCCCAGGCTCTTGGCTGGAAGCACACAGGCGGAGTCGCCGGAGTGAATGCCCGCCTCTTCTATGTGCTCCATGATGCCGCCGATGACAGTGAGCTCGCCGTCTGAAATGGCATCCACATCTATCTCTATGGCATCCTGCAGAAATTTGTCTATCAGCACAGGGTGGCCCTCAGAGACCTGCACCGCCTCTTCCATAAAGGAGCGAATGCCATCTTCGTCATACACAATGCGCATGGCCCTGCCGCCCAACACATAAGAAGGCCGCACTACCACCGGGTAGCCTATCTCCTTGGCCACCATCAGGGCCTCTTCCAGGCTGCGGGCAGTGCCGTTTTCGGGCTGCACCAGCTCCAGTTTCTTGAGCATCTGCTGAAAGCTCTTTCTATCCTCGGCCTTGTCGATGTTTTCAGGGCTCGTGCCCAGTATCGGCACGCCCGCCCTGGCCAGAGGCACTGCGAGGTTTAGAGGGGTCTGACCGCCGAACTGCACTATCACGCCCGTGGGCCGCTCTGTATTGACTATATGCATGACATCCTCAAAGGTAAGGGGCTCGAAATAGAGCTTGTCTGAGGTGTCATAGTCCGTGGAGACCGTTTCAGGATTGGAGTTCACCATGATGCTCTCCACCCCCTCTTCCCGCAGGGCAAAGGAGGCATGCACACAGCAATAGTCGAACTCTATGCCCTGGCCTATGCGATTGGGGCCGCCGCCCAAGATCATGACCTTTTTTTTATCAGAGGGCCTGGCCTCGTCCTCCAGTTCATAGGTGGAGTAATAATAGGGGGTATAGGCCTCAAACTCCGCGGCACAGGTGTCCACCAGCTTGTAAACCGGCCTTATAGCCATGTGGTCTCGCTCCCTTTGAATCTCAGGGAGGTGAATGCCTGTGGTATGGGCGATCTGCACATCAGAAAAGCCCTCGGTCTTGTAATGACGCAAGTGCCTGCCACCCTCGGCTGTGAGCGTGTCGTAGGTCTCGCGCGCCAGGTTCTTGCCTTCCTGCAAGATCATGGCGATCTGATGCAAAAACCAGGGATCTATGCCGGTTATGCCGTATATCTCGTCTATTCCCATGCCCATTTCCATGGCCAAAGGAATATAAAAGATGCGCTGGGAATTGGGTTCCCGCAGTCTCTTCAGCACTGCGTCCATATCAGGGGTTACTCCGGCCTTTTCCCATGGATTACGGCCATCGAAGCCCAACCCAAACCGGCCTATCTCCAGGGAACGAAGCCCCTTCTGAAGGGCCTCTCTAAATGTGCGGCCTATGGCCATGGTCTCGCCCACACTCTTCATGGAGGTGGTGAGCAGGTCCTGGGCCTCCTGGAACTTTTCAAAGGTCCAGCGTGGAATCTTCACCACACAGTAGTCAATGGTGGGCTCAAAGGAGGCCATGGTCTCTCGAGTGATGTCGTTGGGTATCTCATCCAGTGTGTAACCCACGGCCAGCTTGGCAGCGATCTTGGCGATGGGAAAGCCCGTGGCCTTGGACGCCAGGGCCGATGACCTGGACACGCGTGGGTTCATCTCTATGACCACCATGTCGCCGTTTCTGGGATTGACTGCAAACTGCACATTGGAGCCGCCGGTCTCCACTCCGATCTCCCGCATGATGGCGATGGAGGCATTCCGAAGCATCTGGTATTCCCGATCGCTCAGGGTCTGAATAGGGGCCACAGTGATACTGTCTCCTGTGTGCACGCCCATGGGGTCTATGTTTTCTATGCCGCAGATGATGACCACATTGTCCTTTTTGTCCCGCATCACCTCCAGCTCAAATTCCTTCCAACCGATAACCGACTCCTCCAGCATGACCTCATGAATCATGCTGAGCTCCAGCCCACGAGAACAGATGGCCTCCAGTTCCTCCCGATTGTAGGCGATACCGCCTCCTGTGCCTCCCAGAGTGAAACTGGGGCGCACGACAACCGGAAAACCCACCTCCTGCACCGAGGCCAGGGCTTGGTCAAGGCTGCGCACAATGACGCTTTTGGGCACACGCAGGCCTATGCGCTCCATGGCGCTTCGAAACAGCTCACGGTCTTCGGCCTTGTGTATGACCTCTCGATTGGCCCCAAGCATCTCCACCCCTAAACGCTCCAGCACGCCCTGGTCCGCCAGCTTTACAGCGGTATTGAGCCCTGTCTGGCCGCCCAAAGTGGGTAAAATGGCATCCGGCCGCTCCTTTTCCAGAATCTTTGCCACCACTTCAGGTGTAATGGGCTCCACATAGGTGCGCTCGGCCATGTCGGGGTCTGTCATGATGGTGGCCGGGTTGGAATTCACCAGCACCACCTCGTAGCCGTCTTCCCTCAAGGCCTTGCAGGCCTGAGTGCCTGAATAGTCGAACTCGCAGGCCTGTCCTATGACGATAGGCCCTGAGCCTATGATCAATATCTTCTTTATATCATTGCGTCTCGGCATATTCTTCCCATTGGCAGGGGTAACTGTATATTCCCTGCATTACATTTTTATCTTCTGGTGTCGGCCATGAGGCCTATGAAACGATCGAAGAGATATTCGGAATCGTGCGGCCCTGGCGCATTCTCCGGATGGTACTGGACACAAAAAACCGGCTCGCTTTTGAGCCTGAAGCCCTCCACGGTGCCGTCGTTCAGATTGATATGAGTCACCTCGGCATCCGCGGGCAGGGAATCTGCGTCCACGGCAAATCCATGATTTTGAGAGGTGATCTCGATTCTGCCGGTTTGAAGGTCCTTGACCGGCTGATTCGCCCCTCTGTGGCCAAACTTGAGCTTGTATGTGCGGCCTCCCACTGCCTGGCCTAATATTTGATTGCCAAGACAGATGCCAAAGATGGGCAGTTTTCCGATGAGGCTGCGCACATTTTTGACAATACCCGTAAGGGCCGCAGGGTCACCCGGGCCATTGGAGAGGAAAATCCCGTCCGGATTACAGGACAGCATTTCATCTGCGGATGCGAAACATGGAAACACAACACACTCACAACCCTTTTGAGTCAAGAGCCTCAACTGATTGAACTTCAGGCCGCAGTCCAGCACCGCCACGCGCGGCCTTTCGGTCTTGGCTGGCAGAGAGGCGATATCCAGAGGCTCGGGCCCCTTGCCCCAGCCGTAAGGTCTTTCAACGGTCACCTCTCGCACCAGGTCCCTGCCCACCAGCCCGGGGGATTCCTTGGCCTTTTTTATCAAGGAGTCCGCAGAGAGGTCCTGTGTGGAGATCACGGCCTTCATGGCGCCTGCCAAACGAATGTGTCTTGTAATGGCCCGTGTGTCCACTTTATGAATACCCAGAATCCCCTGACTGCGCAGATAGTCCGCCAGGGAACGGCAGGCCCGCCAGTTGCTGTAAAAATCCTGGTATTCCCGCACCACAAAGGCAGAGACATGTATGCGCAAAGACTCGTCATCCTCTGCATTGATACCGTAGTTGCCTATGAGAGGATAGGTCATGGTGACCATCTGCCCCTTGTATGAAGGGTCTGTAAGAATCTCCTGATAGCCGGTCATGCCGGTATTGAAAACCATCTCACCAGCTACTTCCCCAGGGCCTGTAAAGGATTCCCCTTCAAAGGTCCTGCCATCTTCAAATGCTATAACGGCCTTCATTGAATATCCTCACTTGTGCCGATGAACTTCTCCATGGCCAGATACGCATCGTGATCAGTCATCTGAACCGGTGGGTGTTTCATGAAATATGCAGATGGCGGTAACACAGGGCCACCCATGCCACGCATCAAGGCCAGCTTGCAGCAACGAATGGCATCTATGGCCACGCCAGCAGAATTGGGCGAGTCCTCCACAGAGAGCCTCAGCTCGAGGTTCATGGGCACATCCCCAAAGAGCCTCCCCTCCATGCGAATAAAGGCGACCTTGTTGTCCTTTTGCCAAGGTACATAATCACTGGGCCCGATGTGTATATTTTCAGGGGCCAGGTTCACGGGAAGCATGGCCTGAACCGCCTCGGTCTTGGAGAGTTTTTTGGAGGCCAACCTGTGCCGGTTTAACATATTCAAAAAATCCGTATTGCCTCCGGTATTGAGCTGATATGTCCTATCCAGACGCACACCCCGCTTCATGAACAGGTCCGTAAGCACTCGATGGACAATAGTGGCGCCCAGTTGTGACTTGATGTCATCGCCGATGATGGGCAGATTGCGCTCTTGAAACATCTGTGCCCAATGGCTGTCGCTGGCCAGAAACACGGGGATATTGTTGACCATTCCAAGCCCTGCCTCCAGTGCGCATTCAGCATAAAAACGGCTGGCCTCTTCTGATCCAACGGGCAGATAATTGAGCAATATCTCGGCCCCGCTTTCTCTGAGCAATCGCACCACATCCTCTTTGGACGGCTCGGGCAGGGATGCAGGCGAAAAGGTCTGGCCTTCTGGATAACTGGCCATATGCCCCGAAACACCATCCAGTATTCGACCCATACTCACCAAAACACCTGTTTTGGGTATGTCCCTGCAAAAAACCTGCGTGCAATTGGGCAAGGCAAACACCGCTTCTGACACATCCAGGCCCACCTTGCGGCGGTCGATATCAAATGCGCAAACAACTTTTATGTCAAATGGTCTGAATCCGCCTATCTCCCAATGCATAAGACCAATGGCATCCTGGGCCGTCTTGCTTCTATAATAATGAATACCCTGAAACAAGGCGCTGAAACAATTGCCCACGCCCACTACCGCCACACGAATCCCCTGCATTTCTCCTTCTCCTTACCGAATTGTTATTTTTTTTCAGGGCTGTCGTCTATTTCGAGCTTCAACTCAAAAAAACTGTGACCGCAGTCATAACATTTGACATCGATGATATCCTTGGAGCTGAAATAGACATAAATCTCATCACAGCCGCACTCACACTGGTTGTGCACGGAATTTTTTATCTCATGCTGAATGGACGGCCTGATGGATGTGGGTATATCAGGGTCATATACGATCTTCACTATGTTTCCTCCTGTTGGCTTAAACGGTGCTTTGGGCAATAAAATCTCTTTTGCAGCCCTCAATTGACCGAACGATGATTTTAATCGCCAATAACCCTCTATGTAAAGGCTTTTTCGAAGATATTGTCCGATTTATTTTACAAAAATCGCAGGAAGGGGCAAACCCGTGCGTTCAGCCTGTGAAGGCGCAGGCATAGTGACCCGGCCCTGTGCTGTCAGTGCCGATGGTTTTTTATCATAAGGGCGAACCAGTGTCAGGGGTGTCTTATATCCCCTCCGGTCTGAAGGAAAATGGTGCGTTTAGCCGTATCAGAAACCCTCGAACGCCAGTGACCTGTCAGTTCAGCCCAACCCCAAAAGCCCCAGATCACCGCCAGGACCGACACAGCCACAACCCATGCCGGCACACGCCTGGCAGCCACATGGGCGTTCAAACACCCATTAACAGGGCATACATTCACGCATTCCATGCAGCCCTGACACTCCGGCGTTCGAATCACCGCCATGCTATGCACCTGAATGCAGGAAGGACATGCCCCTGAGCACCTTTTACATTTAATGCAGGCGGTTTCGTCTCTTTTGACCTGCGTGGGTCCTATCCATGCCAGAAGGCCAAGCAGCGCGCCGTAAGGGCAGAAAAATCTGCACCAGGGATTGCGCACCACTATGGAGAACAACAACAGGGCTGTCAGCACCACCAAAGTGAGGCTGGAGGGGTGCATGAAAAACTGAAGCATCTTGACATCCACCAGCAGATTATAAGGGCTGGTGACAAAGGCATCTATGGCCTCTCTATTCATGGCAAGGCAGATGACATACACGAAAAAGCCCAGCAGCACATATTTTACGGCGGAAAGTGAGAGAGTGAGCCACCTGGGCAGGCAAAACGCCAGACCAAGCCCTCTGCCCAGTCTTTCGCACAGATTGGACAAAAATCCCACAGGACATACCCAGCCGCAGACACCCTTGCGGAAGAGCAGGGCTGAGAGCAGTACGGCCATAAAGATGACCAGGGCAGCAGGGTGTACGACATCGAACTCACCGGTCAGAAACAGGCGTTTCAGGCTCGTCAGTGCCCCAATGGGCAAAAAGGCCTCCACAGAAGGCAGGTGGGGCACATAGGTATTCGACTGTCCACTGACCCACAGGTAATATCTGTAAAATACATAACCCGCATACAGAAAATACAGGGCAAATCCAGCCTGAACTGCAAATCGAATTCGCTTTAAGTCCTTCATAACATTACACTCCATTCGTCAACAGATTCAAAGGAAGCTGATTTTTTGCAGCATAAAGACCCTCATAGGATACTCGTAGGATATCAAGGCGTTCGTTCACTGCATTGATTCAAGTCAAGATTTGCAAAATAACGCCAGTGAAATAGAAAAAGAAAGGACAGTCACATTCCTGAACAACTTTTTTAATTAAATCTATTGGGGGCGGCAGCGGTGAAGCATTTGTTCCATGCGGCGCATTCTGCCAAGAAGGGCGGTTATGTGGGGCATGGAACAAATGCCGGCTGCCCCCGCCCAGACATTGAATTATCACCATGTATTAAAACTAAAAAATCAACAAGCACGATGATACAGAGGGGCAACTCATGACAGATTATGTGCTTCTAACAAAAAACTGAAAACATATTTTCTTTTACCCATTCATTTGTTATAGTCGTGTCTTATGCAGAGTTTTCATTACAAAAATGAATCGTGGAGGGACGGCCTATGAAGGCTTTGGTGGTCGATGATTCCCAATCAATGCGCAACATCGTAAAGAGCGGCCTGAAAGAGATGAACATCTTCACAGAGATCGCAGAGGCTGAAAACGGCCTTGTGGCCTTAAAAAAACTTCAGGAAGAAGGCCCGTTCGACATCGTTTTTCTGGACTGGTACATGCCTGAAATGGAAGGATATGACTGCCTCGTCAATATCCGTCAGAACTCCAATTGGGACGATATCAAGGTCATGATGGTCACCACTGAAAATCAGCAGGAAAACATCATTCGGGCTGTGATGGCCGGGGCCAATGAGTACCTTATGAAGCCTTTCAACAACGAGATGCTGCAGGAAAAGGTCAAGATAATGCTGGGGTTGGAAGAATGATCCTTATAAAGGTATTGGTTGTCGATGACTCCATAGTATTTCGCAAGATACTGGAAGAGGCCCTGAACAAACAGATAGGCATTCGAGTAGTCGGCACGGCCAAAAACGGCAAAGAGGCCCTTCAGCTCATTCGCACTCACAGGCCCCACTTGGTTGTCCTGGATGTGGAGATGCCTGAAATGAACGGCATTCAAACCCTGGACGAGATCCGTCGTCAAAAACTCAATGTGGGCGTCATCATGTTCTCTTCCCTCACACTGGAAGGCGCCCGCACCACACTGGAGGCCCTTTCCAAAGGTGCATTTGATTTCGTTCCCAAACCATCAGGCACAGGCGCCTTTGCAGAGAGTGTAAAAAAGATTCAGGAGGACCTGGTCCCAAAGATCCGTGCCTATGCCGAGGCGCAACGCATCACAACCCCAAAGCCTTACGTCAAACCCGCCACAGCTCCATCTGCGCCCACCGTCACCCCCAAAACCACAACGGCTACACAGAGACCCACACTCACTCCACAAGGTGTTCCACAACGGATTGCAACCCAGACCACTTCAGACAAAACACCTTCAGCCCCCCCTCGCATGAGAACACGTGCCATAACCCCTGCACTCAAATCCGGTACCTGTGCCACACCCCAGGCAATGCCTCAACCAATGAGGTCAGCCCGTGCCGGGCAGATAGAGATAGTGGGCATAGGTGTCTCCACAGGCGGGCCCAATGCCTTAAACGAGGTCATACCAAGGCTGCCGGCCAACTTTAATCTGCCGGTGCTGCTGGTCCAGCACATGCCCCCGGTATTCACCACCCAGCTTGCCAACAGGTTGAACGAAAAATCCAAGGTCCGAGTGGTGGAGGCGCAGGAAGGCATGAAGATAGAGCCAGGCACCGTCTATCTGGCCCCAGGCGATTACCACATGGAGGTCACAGTAAACGGCACCGAACGGCTCATAACCCTCAATCAAAAACCGCCAGAAAACAGCTGCCGGCCCGCTGCTGATGTCATGTTTCGTTCCATAGCCCAGGTCTATGGCGGCAGAAGTCTGGCTGTAATCATGACCGGCATGGGTCAGGACGGTTTCAAAGGGATTCAGGAACTCAAGACCAAGGGCGCTTACGTAATAGCCCAGAACCAGGAAACCTGTGTGGTCTGGGGCATGCCCAAGTTTGTAGTAGAAGCAGGGCTGGCGGATCGTATATGCCCATTAAATGAGATAGCATGCGCAATAGTTGAAATAACCATGACATCCAAAAGACCAATGATGGAGAGTGGAAGATGATCACTCCGGAACAATTTCGTTTTTTTGCAGAATTAGTAAAGACGGCCAGCGGCATCGCCCTGGCACCTGGCAAGGAATATCTCCTGGAAAGCAGGCTGAACGAGCTTGCCCGCATATTGGGACTCAAGGACCTGAATGAACTCTACTCCAAGGCCAAGACCGGCATGACCAACTCCCTAAAGGAGCGCATCATCGACGCCATGACCACCAACGAGACCTACTTCTTTCGGGACCAGCACCCCTTCGACACCCTGAAAAAGGAGATTCTGCCGGAAGCCATCAAAAGAAACGGCAACTCCGTACGCATCTGGAGTGCGGCCTGCTCCACCGGCCAGGAACCCTACTCCATGGCCATGCTGCTCTGTGAAAGCTTTCCTGCCCTTTCAAGAGGCGCTGCGGACATCCTGGCCACGGACATCTCCCGTGATGCCGTTGAAAAGGGCAAGGCAGGCCGTTTCACACAGGTAGAGGTGAACCGGGGCCTACCCATCACACTGCTCATAAAATATTTCAAACAAAACGGGGCGTTTTGGCATGCCAATGACAACTTGAGGCGGATGATCAACTTTCAGATATTCAACCTGCTCTCCCCCTTCAATTTCGGCACATTTGATGTAATCTTCTGCCGTTACGTGCTGATCTACTTTGAACAGCAGACCAAACAGCAGATTCTGGAAAAACTTGCAAAGTCATTAAATCCAGGCGGCTGCCTGATTCTCGGCGCAACCGAAACACCCATAGGTCTTCCGGCCTATATGGAGCGGGTGGTGTCAGGCAAGACAACCTATTGGAAGAAGAACGCTTAAATCTCAAAGGAGGTATTTTATATGGGCATGGAACAGGACATTCTCAAGGATTTTCTATCAGAGGCCAAGGAGAATCTGGAGCTCCTGGATCAACAATTTGTAGAGCTGGAACAGGACCCTGAAAATGCGGAGCTCATAAAAAGCATCTTCCGCACCATTCACACCATCAAGGGCACTTCCGGTTTTTTTGGATTCACCACCCTGGAGGCCATAGCCCACTTCGCAGAAGACATCCTCTCCAAACTCAGAGACGGTGTCATCAAGGTAACCGAAGACATCGCCACCATGCTCCTCAAGGCCGTGGACTATATAAAGGCCATAGTCGCCAGTCTGGAGCAGACAGGCAAGGAGCCCACTGACCTCGTATATCTGGATTTTGTAGTGGACCTTCGAAACTTCGCTGAAAAGGTGACAAAGGGCCAGCCCGCTACTGCATCAAGTAAATCAACGCCACCGCCCAAGGCAGCCGCTCCTGCACCGGAACCAAAGACGGAATCTCAGGCAGCAACGCCTGAAACACTTGCGCCAGAGACTCCACCACTTGAGGCCCAGGCCGCAGCGGTATTCAAGCCTCAACCCGAGCAAGCGGCCACTCATGAGCCCAAGGCCCCGGAACCTCCCGCCCCATCCGAGACCAAACAGCCAGCCGCAGGCCCGCCGCCCGCCGCACCCCAGATGACGGAGACCCATGTGCGCGTGGATGTCCAGCTTTTAGACAATCTGATGAACCTGGCGGGCGAACTGGTCCTGTCCCGCAACCGTCTGGCCCAGCTTGCAGGCTATATCAACAATCCGGAGCTGATGGCGGCCAATCAGCACATGAGCCTCATTGTAACGGAGTTGCAGGAACAGATCATGAAGACTCGAATGCAGCCCATCGGCAATGTCTTCAATAAATTTCCGCGTATTGTGCGGGATCTGGCCAAAAACGCCCAAAAACAGGTCCAATTACATATAGAAGGTGCTGAAACAGAATTAGACCGCTCCATCATAGAGGTCATAAAGGACCCACTGACCCACATGGTCAGAAACTCCATCGACCACGGCATAGAGGCCCCTGAGATTCGAGTGCAGAAGGACAAGGACCCCGTAGGCACCCTGACCATGCGTGCCTATCACGAAGGCGGTCAGGTCATCATCGAGATCGAAGACGACGGGGCAGGTATCGACCCCAACAAGATTCGCAGAAAGGCCGTAGAAAAGGGGCTGTTAACCGCTGAACAGGCCAATGCCCTCTCTGACAGGGACGCCCTGCTGCTCATCTTTCAGCCGGGCTTCTCCACTGCCGAAAAGGTCACCAACATCTCCGGCCGCGGGGTAGGAATGGACGTGGTCAAGACCAATATCGAAAAGATCGGAGGCACTGTAGAGCTCCAGAGCACGGTCAACATGGGTTCTGTGGTCAAGATCAAGATTCCACTGACCCTGGCCATCATTCCTGCCTTGATAGTCAGGTGTGCTGAAGAGCGCTACGCCATACCCCAGGTCAATCTGGTGGAGCTGGTGCACCTGAGCCCGGAGGCCGTTTCCAGGGATGTCCAACTCATAGGAAATGCCGAATTCTACCGTCTGCGCGGCCAGATACTGCCTTTGGTGCGCTTGCGGGAGGTACTGCATCTGCCTGCCGAAACCGGAAATGAAGAATCAGGCCTCGAGATCGTGGTTTTGAATTCCGGCGAGAGACAATTCGGATTGGTAGTGGATAATATCAACGACTCAGAGGAGATCGTCGTAAAACCCCTGGGCCGCCACCTAAAACACCTCAGATGCTATGCCGGCACCACGCTCATGGGAGACGGCAGGGCCGCCCTCATACTCGACATCGTAGGCATCGCCTCCATGCTCCATCTCAAGGCTGATGAGGCATTGAAGAAGGCCAAGGCCGCCACTGCGGTGGCCACCGGCGAAGAGGAAAAACAGTTCCTCCTGCTGTTCACAGTCGCACCGGATGAATTCTTTGCCATTCCACTGGCCCTCGTCAACCGCCTGGACAAGATCAATATACACCAACTGGAGCATGTAGCCGGAAAGGAAGTGGTGCAGTACCGCAACCGTTCCATGCCCATCATACGTCTGGAAAATTATCTGCCCATCGCACCCCTTCCGGAACAGGATGAATACAACCTGCTGGTCTTTCATGTAAACGGGCGCGACATCGCATGTCTGGTCTCCAAGATCGAAGACAGCATCAACATCTCCGTCAACATCGAGGAAGAAAACTTCAAGCAGGAAGGCATGATAGGCTCAGCCATCATCAAGGACCGCACCACCATATTCCTGGACATCTATCAGATCATCAACACCTATGACCCCAATTTCTTCGCAAAGATCACAGAGACCGAGAGCATGGCGGCTCAGGTGCTGCTGGCTGAGGATTCCAATTTCTACCGCAATATCCTCACCTCATACCTCAATGCTGCCGGGCTGAATGTCACAGCAGTAGAGGACGGTCAAAAGGCATGGGACCTCCTGCAGGAGGAACACTTCGATATCGTCATCACCGACATAGAAATGCCCAACATGAACGGCCTGGAACTCACTCGCAAGATCAAGGAAAACCCTGCCACCAGGGACCTGCCGGTCATAGCAGTGACCTCCCTTTCAGGCGAGGAGGACAGAAAACGCGGTATTCAGGCCGGAGTGGACGACTATCAGCCCAAATTAGACAGGGACCTGGTGTTAAGGGCCGTAGAGCGGCTGCTCAAGATTCGACTTCAAAACGCTGCATAACAAGGAGGACTATATGACAGAAAATCTGCCCGTCCAATCCCAGACCACAGATGTGGCCGTTGCTTCCGACACTACAACCCAATTCATCACCTTTTATATGGGCAAACACTTCTTCGGCATGCCCATAGACCTCGTCATCGAGATCAACAAGAACCTCAATATCACCAGCACACCCCTTGCACCTGATTATGTGCTGGGCGTGGTAAACCTGCGCGGACATATCCTTACAGCCATTCATCTGGCCAGGCGCATCGGGCTGGATTACACGCCTCCAGAGGGCATCGCCTTTCATAACATCATCATGGGTAATCGGGAAGAACCCATAAGCCTGCTGGTGGAGCGCATAGGCGATGTCATCTCAGTGCCCACTGCGGACATAGAACCGCCGCCCGACCTATTGGCAGGCATAGACATTCGCTACGTGAAGAATGTCTGCAAACTGCCGGGGAAACTCCTGGTCATCATGAACACAGATGCCCTACAGAGTGTGTCCAACAACTGACCTTCTCAACCAACATACAAATGTTGCACCAGGACTACATAGATGCCCTGCGCACTCTGGGCCTGGATGTGTCCGCCACAGAGGAGGAGATTCGTAAGACCTATCGCAACCTCATAAAACGGCTGCATCCCGACAGCTCCTCCCTTGCGGACAAAGACCTGTTTCTGCGCATTCAACGGGCGTATGAGTGCTGCCGCGCCCGATTTGAGCAGAGTCAGTGCAGAATTGCTTGCGAAGAGCAGGAAAAGCATGGGATTTCAAGCAATTATTCCACTGGCTTGACCAGCTCCGAACCCTGTGACAGCCTTCAAAACGGCACATATCTCTTTCTGTCAGTTTCGGCAAGGGATGCCCTGCTGGGGGCCGGCAAGGAGATGTGGGTGGTGGATCGAGAGGAATTCTGCCCTCGCTGTAACGGCACAGGCACTGCCGCAGGCGGCGAAGACGAGGCCCGATGCCCCAAATGCCATGGCAAGGGCTGCATACCCATGCAGTGGGGAGAGGAGACCCTGCTCATAGTGTGCTCCACCTGCTCAGGCACCGGCTTTACCGGCAGAAGACCCTGCACCCTCTGCAAAGGCCGTGGCCGAGTGAGCATCAAGCGGCCCCTGCGCATACACCTGCCTCGCGGAATTCAAAACGGCACCATCATCAAGCTGCCCGGCCAGGGCCCATGGCAGGCCAACAGATACTCACGGGCGCCTGTCTTTGTGGAGGTGCGAGTGGAGTTTCCAGAGGGCTGGCACATAAACGGCCTGGACCTACACACTCAACTCGACATACCCATCTGGATCGCCCTGAAAGGAGGACAGATACCATTTCAGACACTGGATGAAAGGTGGATACAGATACCTGTTTCCAGTGGTGTGAATTTGATGCAAGAGCCCATTTTGGTGGAGGGCCATGGATGGATCAATGAATTGGGCAAAAGGGGGAATCTGATTCTGACCCCTCGCCTGTTACTGCCTCAGACACCGCCCTCTCAGGCGGCCACGGCCTTACTGCAACTCCTGGAGGCCGTCTGGCCCATTTCCCACAGGCCTGCGCTGCCGCCGTAGAAACAGGGCTCGTGTCTGCGCGGTAACACATTTTGGCATCATTAAAAATTTATATATCAGCATCAAAAGGAGGAAATTTTATGAAAAACTTGAAAATCAAACAGGCATTTCAGATTATGCTGGCGCTGCTCTTGATAGGTACCGCCATAACCATCTATGTGCAATATGCCTCTGTCAGGGATGCAGAAGACCGTTTTAAACGCATAATAGCCCTGCATGAGGCCTCCAATCATGTTGCGGGCGCCCTGTCAAATTTACGGGGATATCAAATCACTAGCTCAGATAAGTTCTTAAAGGACTTTGAAGAGGATTCAAAGAAGGCAATTGAGCACTTGACTTATTACAGTCAAACAGCAACAAACCCAAAAAATGTGGAATTAGCCAAGCAAATCATTTCTAACTTTAAAGACTGGAACAATCTGCAGCCCAGGCGATTGGAGCTCATCAAAAAGGAAAAGTCTGACAGTGGCCTGACTGAAGGCGAAAAAAAGGAACTAAACGAGCTGTTTAACAAGTCAGCAAACATGATAGCGACTACAATAGCTGATCTGAACAAGCTGTTGAACGAGAACTTCAATACACAAAAGGAGCAGATGAACGCCACTCTCTGGAAGACAATAACGGTCTTGGGTGTGGCCATGCTGGTGGTCATCGTCTTTACGCTTCTCTTCTATAAAAATCTGATGGCAGGCATATCCGAGATACAATCCATCATTTCCAACATGAAAGAAGGCCGTTTTGACACTCGCATTCACACCAACTTGACCAATGAAATGGGCGAAATCCTTACCAACCTCATAAACACTCAAGAGGCCATAAAGGTGCTCTTTGACAAGCTGACTCTGGCTGCCCACAAGACAGCGGATAACATCTCCCTGGTGTCAGACAGCGCACAGACTCTGAGTGTGGCCACGGAACAGGGCAAGGGCTTTGCAAACGAGATAGGCCAGAAGGCCCAGGCCACCGCAGCCAGCATAGCCTCAGTGGCCTCCGCCATGGAGGAGATGGTGGCCACCATCACAGAGATCAGCAAGAACACCACGCAGGCCAAGGATGCCGCGGACAACGCCAATCAAGAGGGCGCACAGGCCATGCAGGTGGTGGATAGCCTGGCACAGGCCGCTCAGAAGGTGGGAGAGGTGAGCAAACTCATAGGCGGCATCGCTGCCCAGACCAACCTCCTGGCATTGAACGCCACCATTGAGGCCGCCAGGGCAGGTGAGGCAGGCAAGGGCTTTGCCGTGGTGGCCAATGAGGTCAAGGAACTGGCCAAGCAGACATCAGACTCCGTACAGGAGATCGACAGCATAATTCAAGAGATTCAAAGGGGCTCCACAGACACCCTGAATGTCATGAAGCACATCTCCACATCCATAGCCAATGTGACTGACATCACCAATCAGATAGCTGCCGCGGTGGAGGAGCAGACCGCTGCCGCCTCAGAGATCAGCCAGAGGCTTCAGGAGAGCAATCAGAACGCACAGGATATGTCGCAAAATGCCGGCCAGGTCATGGAGCTCAACGACTCTCTGGCTCAAAAGGCCGATGCCCTGGCAAAGGTCACTCGTGACCTGACTGATGCCAACAAGGCCCTTCAGGATGCCATGAGCGTCTTTAGGACTCTATAATTCTTTCTTCACCTACTCCACCCCTATTCACTGCTCACCTTTAATTAAATCTCTTGGGGCGGCAGCGGTGAAGCATTTGTTCCATGCGGCGCATAACTGCCAAGGAAGGGGGGGGGCGGTACAGACTCATCGTCATTGCGAGCCTGTCTGCGTGCAACGCACAGGCAGGACGGCGATAGCCGCCGAAGTAGGGGCGACCGGCCGGTCGCCCCTACATTCTTTTGTACAGGTGATTGCTTCGCTTCGCTCGCCTTCGCGCCAAGGCCTTGGAGCGAGCACCCTTCGGGCCGAGGCCTTCAGCGCGTGGCGCAATGACAACCGCCTGTACCATCGCTGAAGAAAAAACATTCTTCGGACAGAAAAGCCAGAACAAGCAACAAAAGCAAGCAACAAAAGGATGGGCACATTCCTAAATAACTTTTTTAATGGATACAAAAAGACATCATTTTTTGGGGGCGGCAGCGGTGAAGCATTTGTTCCATGCGTCGCATAACTGCCCTCCATGGCAGTATGCGCCGCCGGCGCCCTCCATGGCGCCTATTTCACAAACACTCCACCACTGCCGCCCTTTTCGTCCCTGCGGAACTCCATGTCCATAACGGGTGCCCTATTCATTCCTGATGTAATCCCACTGATAACTGATTGACCTGCTGTGATAATGATCTGGTATTTCTGCCAATAAAAAACGCAGAATTGGCCTTTACCATCATTATTCACTCAAGTGCAAAGGGTATGTGCTGCGTTAAAGCGTCATTTACTGTTGAGCGTGGAGTTTCAGGAAGGGTGTTAATCAAAGTTCGAAGAGTCTATGTCTTTTTTAAGCGGCTTCTGATGTAGGATGTGGAGGTGGGGAAGGGCGAGGGCAGTCGGTGTTTGTGGAATAGGCGCCACGGAGGGCGCCGGCCCCACATCTCCGCCATGGAGGGCGGTTATGTGGGGCATGAAACAAATGCCGGCTGCCCTCGCCCAGAAATCGAATTATCACCATGTATTAAAACTGAAAAAACAACAAGCACGATGAGACAAAAACAACAAAAGAAAAAGAAAGAAAAAGGATTAAATCTGGACAGGCACAGCAATAAGGGGCAGGCACAGGGGCCTGCCCCTACATTTTTTGGTTAGGACGTTTCCTCTGTATTACCAGTCCCCTGAGGCACCGCCGCCGCCAAAATCTCCTCCACCGCCGAAGAAGCCGCCATCAAAACCAC
>Ga0067045_1028887_pt1 | contig 26235 bp, 21 predicted proteins | sample TerdegcTABiofilm_FD_59184 | JGI IMG/M metagenome (GOLD analysis project Ga0067045, IMG submission 59184) | Combined Assembly of (Gp0054472, Gp0054536) Wastewater bioreactor microbial communities from Singapore -Terephthalate degrading... | reverse complement strand
GGTAAGGTAGGAAAAGATCATACTGTAGATATTAAAAAGGAGGCCACCTTAACTGATCTCCTTTGCCATCTTACCATCCCTCCTCATCTGGGGATGGTATTTTTAAGGTTTATATTTTCTTAAATTAAAAGGAGTAGAAAAATTCAATCAATTAATTTTGTCTCCCCCTGGAGATTCATTTTGAATCTGTGATAAATTCAAAGGTGGAATTGTTTCTTGAATAAGATTCCCGGGATAATCTTATTTGTTATAGTCCTGATATCTCTAAAAGTGATGATGAAATTATTCCAGGCATTGATGGAATAAATTTTTATCTATTAAATAGAAAGTTATATAGAAGACTTAGAAAATATTTCTCTGATAATTGAAAATATACCTTGAGAAGTAGAAAAGGAATTTAAGAAAAAAAGAAAAAGGATATAGAGATAGTCTTTTTGAAAGATGAACCATATAGGTTATTAAGGGGAGAAGAAATAAGTTTAAATAAAAAAGTATTTGACTAAGAATAAATTTTAATATATTATGTTAAAAATAATTTTACTCATTAAGTTAGTTAAGTGAAACTAACCAAGGGAATAATAAAAAGAATTTATTATCCTTTATCAGTAATAAGAGGGTATTGGAGATACAAAATAAATAAAAGTAGATTTCCTTTAAAATCAGTCCGGTGAGACTGATAAGGAATCATTGTAACCCCTTATCAGCCAGAATGGGCTGATAAGGGGTTTTTTATTAGATCTTAAAATAAATTTCCCGGAAAGGGAGAAAGGAAATTTAAAAATGGATTTACAAGAAAAAACAGTAATCATGGGAGAAAGCGAAATCAAGAGAACCCTAGTAAGAATGGCTCATGAGATAGTGGAAAGGAATAAGGGTGTTGAAGATTTAGCTCTTATTGGAATAAGAACGAGGGGAGTGTATTTAGCCCTAAGATTATCTGAGGAGATACAAAAGATAGAAAATAAGGAGATTCCAGTAGGGACACTGGATATTACTCTATATAGAGATGATTTATCACTAGTAGCTCGCCAACCTCTGGTCCTTAAGACCGAGATACCATTCGATGTTGCTCAAAAGAAAGTAGTATTAGTTGATGATGTGCTTTATACCGGGCGGACCGTAAGAGCAGCTATGGATGCCATAATGGATTTAGGGAGACCCTTAATGATTCAATTAGCCGTTCTTATAGATAGAGGACATCGCGAATTACCTATTCGGGCTGATTATGTTGGCAAAAATATTCCTACTTCCCAGAGAGAAATAGTGAAGGTGCAATTAAAGGAAGTAGACAAGATCGATAAAGTGGGCTTAGTGGTGAAAAATATATAGATTGATTGACTTTATCCTATGGCATTTTCTATTTAAAAGGTTATTAAGCCTATTTTATGGAAAGTAGGTGAGTATTATTCATAAGTTCAAGGTAAAAATTATTTCTAAACAGGAGTTAATTCCCCATATTTTTCTCTTCAAACTAAACGCACCCTTACTTGGGCAACAAGCCCTTCCTGGACAATTTATTCATATCCAATGCAGTGAAGACCATTATCCTCTATTACGTCGACCCCTTAGTATTCATCGAATAGATAAGGAAAGAGGAGAAATATCTATCTTATTTCAGGTGGTGGGAGAAGGGACAAAATTATTAAGTCAGAGGAGGGTAGGGGATTTTTTAGATATTTTAGGTCCCCTGGGTAATAGCTTTAGTCTTCATTCTGAAAGTAGATACATAATGATTGCAGGAGGAGGAATAGGAGTTGCCCCCTTATTGGCCCTGGCTGAAGAATGCTTAAAGCAGGATAAAAAAGTAAAAGTCCTATTAAGTGCTTTAACCAAAGACCTTCTTATCGGAGAGGAAGCTTTCAGAAGGTGTGGGGCAGAAGTAGAGGTAATAACCAATGATGGAAGCTACTACCGGAAAGGCTTAATTACAGATTTATTAAGAGAAAACTTGTATAAAAAAGACTGGTTTCCGGATCAGTTATTTGCTTGTGGACCGAAATCAATGTTAAGGGAAGTAACCAAGATTTGTTCAAATTTCCAAATTGATAGTCAAGTATCTTTAGAAGAACGTATGGGCTGTGGAATTGGAGCTTGTCAGGGATGTGTTTGTAAAATAAAAATTGCAGAGAAAAGTACTAAAACAGCTCAAGATAAATATATTTATAAGAGAGTCTGTAGCGACGGTCCTATTTTTAAAGGAGAAGAGGTAATATGGGATGATTAATCAACCGAGAATGGCGGTGGAAATTGCAGGAATAAGATTAAAAAATCCGGTAATGACTGCCTCAGGAACCTTCGGTTATGGCCAGGAATTTTCTCCCTTTGTAGATTTAAATAGATTGGGAGCAATAGTGTTAAAGGGAATTACCTTAAGACCTAAAATGGGGAATCCTCCCCCAAGGATTGTAGAAACTCCTTCGGGAGTACTTAATGCGATTGGTTTACAGAATATAGGAATAGAAGCATTAATCAAGGAGAAATTACCTTATTTGACAGAGTTTGATGTTCCGATAATAATAAACATCTCAGGGAATACCATAGAAGAATATATGGAAATAAGTAAAAGATTAGAAGAAGTATCTCAGGAACTAAAAGTTGCAGCTTTAGAAATAAATATTTCCTGTCCCAATATTCGTAGAGAAGGGAATCCTTCTTGGGGTAAAGATGCTCAGGTGACTTATCAACTGGTCTATGAAGTAAGAAAGAGTACCAAACTTCCTCTCATCGTCAAACTGACTCCCAATGTTACTGATATTAAAAAAATTGCTCAGGCAGCTGAAGAAGCAGGGGCAGATGCTTTATCTCTGATCAATACTTTAATAGGGATGGCCGTGGATATTGATTTGCGTAAGCCAAAATTAGGTAATATTAGTGGAGGATTATCCGGTCCAGCCATAAAACCGGTTGCCCTCTGGATGGTCTGGCAGGTATTTCAACAGGTGAAGATTCCAATAGTTGGCATGGGAGGCATCATGAATGCTCGGGATGCCCTTGAATTTATCCTGGTGGGAGCAAGAGCAGTAAGTGTGGGAACTGCTAATCTGGTTAATCCGACTTCTACTATAGAAATAATCGAAGGAATAGAAGACTATTGTTTAAAGAATGGAATTATGGATGTGAACGAACTCGTAGGAAGTATAAGAATCTAATTAAAAAGGAGCGGTTAAATGTTACCTTCAAAAGTAAAAGAAAGATTAGTGTTAGCTATAGATGTAGATGACTTCAAAACTGCCGAAGATTTAGTAGATAAATTAAGTGACTACGTGAGGGTTTTTAAGATTGGAAATCAATTATTTACCGCGGAAGGACCTAAGGTAATTCAGATGATCAAGAAAAAAGGCGGAGAAGTTTTTTTGGATTTAAAATTTCACGATATTCCTAATACGGTTGCCCGTGCAGTAGAAGTAGCTACTAAATTAGGAGTATATATTTTAAATGTACATACTTCTGGGGGATTGGAGATGATGAAGTCCGCAGCAGAGGCAAGTAGAAATATCAGTTTGACTTTAGGTATCCGCAAACCCTTGATTTTGGGAGTAACTATCCTTACCAGCATCAACCAGGAGATATTAGAAAAGGAGATAGGTATAGAGAGAAGATTAGAGGAACAGGTAGTACATCTAGCTAAGTTAGCCAAATTTGCTGGTTTAGATGGGGTTGTGGCTTCCTCCCGGGAGATTAAGATAATAAGAGAGGCATGTGGAAAAGATTTTATTATTCTCACCCCCGGGATGAGGCCGACCGGTAAATTGATGCATGATCAAAAAAGGGTAATGACTCCTCGTGAAGCGATAAGATGGGGAGCTGATTTTATAGTAATAGGAAGACCGGTTAGAGAGGCTGTCGACCCCGTGGAGGCATTAAAGGAAATATTGAAAGAAATGGAGGGAGATTAAAAAAATGATGCTGAAGGCAGAAGAAATAATACAAAAATTTGAAGAAGCAGGAGCTATTCAGAAAGGTCATTTTCATTTGACCTCAGGAGTGCATAGTGATACCTATATTCAATGTGCCCAGGTAATGCAATATCCGGAATTTATGTATAATTTATGTAGTGAACTGGGAAAAAAATTTAGAGGTGATGATATAGATGTTATTATCGGACCTGCAGTAGGGGCAATAATTATGGCTCATGTAATGGCCAGGTTGTTGGGTCCCTGGGTAAGGGCAATCTTCACGGAAAGAGAGAATGGGAAGATGACCCTGCGGCGTAGTTTTATTATAAAAGAAGGGGAAAAGGTCTTGGTAGTAGAGGATGTCACCACTACGGGAAGTTCGGTAAGAGAGGTAATAGATATTGTGAAATCTAGAAAAGGAAGAGTGGTCGGAGTAGGAACTTTGATTGATCGCAGTGGTGGAAGAGTAAATTTTGGAGTCAAGACTGAAAAACTTTTAACTTTAGATATTCAGAATTATCTTCCCGAAGAGTGCCCTTTATGTAAAGCCGGGGTTCCTATAACCAAACCCGGGAGCAGATATATTTAGAAATTTAGAGCAGGATAATTTTAAGTTTTCTAAAATATCTAAACGTCTGGATAGAAAAAGATTTGACAAAATAAAAAAATATGCTATACTAAATCAGTCTGTTCAATAAACAAATTAATTTAAGTATTTTCAAGTTTAAGCAATTGGAAAATCAATTAGAAAATATTTAACAACAGATTATCAAGGTAATCTCTTGTGTTTTGATAATGTTATCGTTAAGGGATTAGAGTAATTTTTTTTGCTTCTTTTCTCCCCAAGAAACGTTATTAGACTTAAGAGAAATAATAAGAGAAGGAGGGGAGAAAGAATGCAAGGTAATAAATTATATGTTGGGAATCTTAAATACACTGTAACTAACGATGAATTGAGTGAATTGTTTGCGGGTTATGGTGAAGTTAAGAGCGTGAACATCATCGAAGGAAAAGGCTTTGGTTTTGTGGAAATGTCTTCACCAGAAGAAGCAAAAAAAGCTAAAGATGCATTGAATGATGCTGATTTTGTTGGTCGTCCTCTAAAGATTGATGAAGCTCGTCCACCCAGACCTAAAGGTGAATATCGTAGTCGCAAATTTTAACTTAAATAATTAAAAGGAAATAAAAAAGCAGTACTTAGAAAATAAGTGCTGCTTTTTTATTTCAGGCAAATCTCCGTTTTTAGGACCAGCAGAAATGAGTTTGGATTTAAACTTTTTTCAGAATTCTTAATTATTGTATTTATAATTGCAATTTAAGGTTTGAAATATTATAGTATTATTATCAAAGAAACAGGCAAAAAATTTCATCAGAGATCCTGAGATAATGTTTAAGGGGCTTTTCCGGATAATGCAAGATTTGTTCGAGATAGCTGTAATCGGTGGTGGTCCTGCCGGGATGATGGCAGCTGGTAGGGCAGCTGAATTGGGGGCAAGAGTAGTTTTATTAGAAAAGAATAGTACCCTGGGGAATAAGTTATTACTTACCGGCAAGGGGCGTTGTAATTTTACTCACTATGAGCTGGACATTAAAAAGTTCGCAGAAAAATTTGGGAGGAATGGACGTTTTCTTTACAGCGCCTTAAAAGTATTCGGGGTTAGAGAAGTTCTTGATTTTTTTGCATCTCGAGGAGTAAAAGCGAAAATTGAGCAAGGAGATAGAGTTTTTCCGGATTATGGCAATGCTCAAGATATTTTAAATGTATTGGTAAGATTTCTGAACAAAAATAAAGTAAAAGTTTTAATAAACTCCGAAGTTATAGATTTACAGGTAAAGAATCAGAAAATATTTCAAATTTTATTGAAAAATGAACAACTTGCAGCTAAAAGATTAATTCTTTGTACCGGTGGTAAGTCTTATCCTCAGACTGGTTCTACTGGCGATGGTTATCTCTGGGCGAAGAAGATGGGCCATACTATTATATCTCCTGTACCTGCTCTAAATCCGGTCAAGACTGCAGAGTGGTGGGTAAAAGATTTACCAGGTCTATCTCTCAAGAATGTTTCTCTCTATTTGTTTCAGAATGGTAAAAAACAGGATGAACGTTTCGGGGAAATGCTTTTTACTCATTTTGGGATCAGTGGTCCTATCGTAATGGATATGAGCAAAAATATTGGCAAATTATTGAAAAAGGGACCAGTAAGTCTAATTTTAGATTTAAAGCCAGCTCTGAATTTTTCCCAATTAGATCAGCGGATCCAGAGAGATTGGAGAGAATTTAGAGGTAGAAAATTTAAGAATTCTTTAAAGAGATTACTTCCTTTGTCGATGATACCGGTAATGATCAAGCTTACCGGTATAGACCCGGAAAAGAAGGTAGATTATATAGACAAAGAAGAAAGAAACAGATTGGTTCACTGTTTGAAGGAGATGAAATTAACCCCCACCGGATTATTAGGATTTCAATGGTCAGTAGTGACCAGCGGGGGGATTAGCCTGAGGGAAGTTGATCCTAATACTATGCGATCCAGGAAAATAGAAAATCTTTATCTAGCGGGTGAAATTTTAGACCTGGATGCTCCTTCCGGAGGTTACAATTTGCAGGCTTGCTGGAGTACCGGCTACCTAGCCGGAGATAGTGCCGCACGGCAAAGGTAAGCCGATTATTCTCAATTTTTTAAATTAATCCAGATAGATATAGATTATGTTATAATAAATTTGTAATTCTAAATGGTTAAAAGGTATATTTATAAAGAATAATTCCTAAAAAGGTTAGTGTGAAGTTTAATGAAGGTACTTCATTTGGCTGATATTCATCTGGGAATGGAGAATTATGGAAGAATAGATCCCTCCACTGGTTTACATACCCGATTAAAGGATTTTATAAGTTGTTTTAGTTTTGCCATCGACATTGCTTTAGAAGAAAAAATAGATTTAGCAATCTTTGCGGGCGATGCTTATAAAAATAATACTCCCAGTCCAACCCACCAGCGTGAGTTTGCAGCTCAGATTTATCGCTTAAGCAATGCGGGAATTCCTATAGTAATAGTAAATGGAAACCATGATATACCGATTTCTTTTGGAAAAGCAACTGCCTTAGATATTTTTGATACCTTAAAAGTTCCGGGGGTGAAAGTATTATCTGAACCTGAATTGGTAAATATTAATACTAAATCAGGTCCCCTTCAGATTTTTGGTTTACCCTGGCCTACTAAGAGTACATTTTTCACCAAAGAGGAATACCGGAACCTTGCTGATGAAGAAGTTATTCCAAAGATTCAGAAAAGAGTAAATGAAAAGATATTAGAGATAGCTCGCTCTTTAAATTCAGAAATACCCGCAATTTTTACCGCACACCTTACCGTTGCAGAAGCTACTTATTCTGGTTCCGAAAGATCAGCCCTGATCAGTCGAGACCCGGTGTTTCCCCTCTCTATTTTAGCTCAGAAAGAGTTTGATTATGTTGCCTTAGGGCATATTCATAAATTTCAGGATTTAAATCAGGGTAATTCTCCACCGGTAGTCTATTCGGGAAGTATAGAGAGAATAAATTTTGGCGAAGAAAAGGAAGATAAAGGTTTCTGTCTGGTAAATATTGATAAGAAAGATACTTCTTACCAGTTTATCCCTGTTCCAGCTCGCAAGTTTATTACTATAGAAGTCAATATTTTAGATAATCAGGATCCGACTAAGACCTTAATAGAGGAGATTGAAAAATATAATATTTTCGATGCAGTAGTAAGGGTATTTTATAATATTGAAGAAGAGAAAGAAGATTTACTTGATTTTAAAAAGATCGATAAAGCTTTAGAAAAGGCTTTTTTAGTAACTACTATTTCTAAAAAATCTAAACCGGTAGAACGTATTAAAAGAGTAGAAGTATCGGAAGATTTGGGTATGTTAGAAGCCCTGGATAGGTATATTCAAAGTAATCCCGAATTGATCAAATGGTCAGATGATTTAAAAAGATATGCTCAGGAATTGGAGAGAGAATTTGAAGAATTGGGAAGGGAAGAAAGTTGATTCCAGTAACCCTAACTTTGAAGAATTTTCTCAGTTATGGTGAGAATGTTCCATCACTGGATTTCGATCAATTTCATATAGCCTGTCTTTCGGGAAATAATGGTCAGGGAAAATCTGCTCTTTTAGATGCCTTAACCTGGGTATTATGGGGAGAGGGAAGAAAATCCAGTAGGGAAAAGAAAGCGGACCAAAGTTTGCTCCGGATTGGTCAAAGACATATGCAGGTGGAGTTTGTTTTTGATTTAGAAGGAGATAGATTTCGCGTTATCCGGAATTTTTCTCGGTCTGGAAAAGGTTCCCGCTCTAGTTTAGAATTCCAGGTTTTTGATCCGAAAGAAAATAAATATATATCTCTTACTGGATCATCCATAAAAAAGACCCAGGATAAGATTATCCAGACCCTTAGAATAGATTATCCTACCTTTATTAATTCTGCTTTTATCCTGCAGGGGCGAATAGATGAATTTAGCAGGAAGAATGCTCGAGAAAGAAAAGAAATTTTATCAGAAGTTTTGGGCCTTTCTCGTTATGATGAACTGGCTAATCTAGCTAAATTACACCTAAAAAAGTTAAGTGATCTGATTTTGGCTAGAGAAAATAGATTAGAACTTATTAATCAAGAGATAAGCAATATTGATTTTTACCAGCAAAAGATTAAGGAAACATCAATCTCTTATCAAAAAATTTCTCGGGAGATAGAACAAAAAGAAGAAGAATTAAAAGGATTAAGGGAGAAGATTAATCTTTTAAGGCTCCAAGAAGAGAAAGGGAAGGATTTGGAAGAGAGAATTAAAAAACAAAGTGAAGAGCTAAAAAACGAGAGAAATCAGATAGAACTGAAAGAGAAAGAACTTAAAGAGTGTGAACAGCTAATTTCTCAGAAAAATAGAATTTTGAGTAATTTTGAAAATTATCAGAAGTATAGTCAGGAAAATAACATATTAACTCGAAAAATTCAGGAGATTCGTAAGATAGAAGAACAAAAAATTATCCTGGAGAAACATATTGAGCAAGAAAGAAATAATTTGATCGTGAACTTGAGGAACAAGCAAGACCGATATAAAGATTTGCAGACTAAGGCTAATAAATTAGAGAAACTTAAGGCTATTCTTTTAGATTTTGAGCAAAAGCTAAAGCTTATGCAGGATCTCCAGCAGGAGAGCGAAGAAGTCAGAAAGGAAGGGAACAATCTTAATCTTCAGATCAACACTCTTCAAGGTAAGGTGGCCAGATATGAAAAAGATATACAGGACAATCAGGAAAAGTTACGTCTATTAAAAGAAGAATCTGAGGGTGAATGTCCTTTATGTGCTTCCAAATTAGATGACGAGAAAAAGAAAAAGATTGAAACTAATCTTACCCGAGAAATAATCCTTTACCAAACTAATATAAAAAATTTAAAACTAGAAGAAGATAAATTAATGGCGCAAAAAGAGAAGTTGGTAAATAGATGGAAGGAGCTCAACCAGAGATTAAAAGAAAAAGATATATGGCAAAAGAAATATAGTAGAGTTTCTCTGGAATACCAGGAAGCCCAGCAAGCCCTTCAGCAGATGGTGAAAGTGCAAAATGAGATTTCCGAAATGGAAAAAATCTTGCAGAGAAAAGAGTATGCCCGGATAGAACAGGACAAATTACAGATACTTGATGCTGAGATTAAAGGTATTGGATATAGTTTAGAGAAACATAAGGAAGTTAGTCAAAAGATTGAAACATTACATAATTCCCCTTTCGAAAAGGCAAAATTAGAAGAAGCCATAAGTAAAATAGAGGATCTAAAAAGGAGTATTCTAGAATTAAAAAGAAATTTTCAGAAGAAGGAAGAGGAGTTAGAGAGCCTAAGGATAAAAAAGGAAGAGATTAAAAAAGAATTAACTGAACTTATTCCTTTGCAGAGTAAAATAAAACAGGATGAACAAATATTAAAGTCAATCTTGACCCAAAAAGAAGGTATTTTAGAAGAAAGAGGAGCATACCAGAGTAAATTTAATCAATGTCTTGAGTTAAAAAAAGAAGAAAAAGAAATAGTTCAAGAATTAGAAAGGATGAAAAAGGAACAAGGTATTTATGAAAAATTAGTGGTAGCCTTTGGTAAAAATGGAATACAAGCCTTGATTATCGAAAATACTTTACCAGAAATTGAAGAAGAAGCGAATAATTTATTGTTAAAACTTACCAGTAATGAAACCCGAATTACTATTGAATCACTACGTGACTTAAAAAGTGGGGGCTATAAGGAGACTTTAGATATCAAAATAAGTGATGAATTAGGAATTAGGGATTATGAATTATATAGTGGTGGTGAAACTTTTCGTATTGATTTTGCCTTAAGAATTGCTCTTTCCAAATTATTGACCAGAAGAGCGGGTACCAGATTAAGGACTTTAGTAATCGACGAAGGTTTTGGTACCCAGGATGAAGAAGGGATAGATAATCTGGTACAAGCCATTCAATCCATCAGTGAAGATTTTGATAAGATATTAGTTATTACCCATTTAGAATCACTGAAAAATGCTTTCCCAGTAAGGATTGAGGTGACTAAACTTCCCGATATTGGTTCTCGCTTCGAAATAATCAGAAATTAGCCAAGAAAACTCTATCTTAAAGCAGGAATTTTTTAACCTAAGTAGAATAATAAATATAAAAGTGGTGAGGATGGATAGATTATTATCGATAGCTACAGATGGGCTGATCTTTGTTCAGGTAAATTAGAAGAATTTTTTAAAAGATTTAACTACCCTAAGGTTTAGCATAAGTGTTTTAAAATTTATAAAAAGGAGGGAGGAAAGAGAGAAAAGTTCAGTTTTAAAAATAAATAAATTTAGATTAAAGAAAGGAGTTTTTAATGAAAAAGATTTTAATTATTATGCTTTTTATCATGTTACTTACTTTAACTATCCAGGCGGCAGCTGATATAGAGATTACTTTTTGGACCCATGAGGATCCAAATAGAACCGAGATTGAAGAAAAATATATTGCGGAATTTGAACAGGCTAATCCAGGAGTAACCATTAAAAGAGTTACCAGTGGTTCGGGACAGATTCAAGAGTTGGTACTTACCGCTTTTGCAGCTAACCAGGGACCGGATATTTTTAATATGTCTATTGAAGATGAATATGCCTATATAGTTAATGAACGTCTCTCCCCGGTTGATTTTGCAGCTTGTGGCTATCCCAGTTTGCAGGCAATATATGATGCTTATCTTCCTGGTGTATTGGATCCCGTTACTTATCAGGGGAAACTATATGGTCTGCCTCTGGAATTAACTAACTGGTGTATTTATATTAACAAGAAGATATTCCGCGAAGTAGGCCTGGATCCGGATAAAGATTACCCCAAAACCTGGGAAGAAATGATGGAGATATCTGATAAGATAGCTATCCGGGAAGGAGAGATACTAAAAAGGAGAGGATTTGATTTTAGATATCCTTATTACCTGGTTTCCTGGGTACCTATGGTAGAACAGCTAGGTGGGAAGTTAATCAGCGATGATGGGAAGGAAGCTATTATTAATGAAGAAGCCTGGATAAAAGTATTGGATTATATGAAAGAATGGGGACCTAATGGCCGGAATTTGGGTTCACCAACCTACACCAATGCACGTAAACTTTTCAATATGGACAATAATGATATAGCTATGTGTCTTAGTGGTCTTTATCAGCAGGGCAGGATTAAAGCAGACAATCCGGAATTCTATGAAAGTGGCGAATGGATGGTTGCCCCTTTCCCAGTTTTCGAAAATGCAGTTCAAGAGGTTCCCTGTGCTTACTATGGACATTATTATATGGTTAATAGACAAAAGCCAGCAGAAAATCAACGGATAGCCTGGAAGTTCATTGCTTATATGCTCAGTCACCCCGAAGAGTATCTTACCAAAGTGAACTTAATCCAGCCTACCCTAAAACTAATGGAATCTGAAACTTACCAGTCTATGCCTTATTCAGATGTTTTCAGAGATGATATGGCCAAGGGTCATATAGTATATTATGGAGCAAATAGTGCCAAGATTCAATCACTTATTAAAGAAGCCATAGAAGCAGTTATGTTAACCGATACTCCATCAAAGGATGCGTTGCAAAACTTGAAGAGAAAGGTTCAAGAGGTACTGGAAGAGGATTAGTGATTTAAAAGGTAGGGCTAAGTAATTCTTTAGCTTAGCCCTACCTTAATTATTGCTGGGGACTATTTTTAATGAGCAAGCCAAAATTGATTTATAGTATTGAACGACAAAAAGCACGCTGGGGATGGATTTTTGTTGCTCCTTCACTCATTTTTTTTTCCTTATTTAGTTTTTATCCTATTTTAACTGCTTTTTATACCAGTCTATTTAAAAAGAGGTTATTATCCTTGAAGCCTCCTGATTTTATTGCCTTAGGTAATTATACTTATCTTTTGAAGTCACCGGATTTTTGGAACTCTATGCGAGCTACAATAGTATTTACTCTGGGTACTTTTATCCCGATTTTAGTTTTTAGTCTTATTTTTGCCATCTTTATAAGCTCTCGGAAGAGATTTCAAAATTTCTTACAGCTGGCATATTATTCTCCGGCAGTTCTATCCTCAGTGGTGGCAGCAGTGATCTGGTTATTAATTTTTGATCCCCGAGGCTTAGGTAATCAATGGCTTAATTTTATCCTCCATACCCCCGGTGTAGACCATAAATGGTTGGCTAATTCAGTAATGGTTCAATTATCTACCATGCTGGTCTACTTTTGGAAATATGTGGGTTATTTTACTATCATCTTCATTGTAGGCTTGGCTTCGATTCCCCAGAGTATCTATGAAGCAGCCAAGATAGACGGAGGGAATGATTGGAAAAACTTCTGGTACATTACCCTTCCACTATTGAAGCCTACTACTATTTTAGTGTCTATAATCTCTATGCTCCAATGTCTACGCACTTTCAGTACCCAATATTTATTCAATCAGGGAGGAGCGCCATTGGCCCCAATTAATGTAATTACCTTGAATATTTATCATACTGCTATTCGGGATCATCAGATAGGTAGGGCAAGTGCAATGAGTATTATTTTATTTATCATAATGATGTTATTTACCTGGATACAATTTAAAACCTCCCGTGCTGATGAAATTAGTTATTAAGGAAGGGAAAAATTATGCAGTATAGATTGGCAGAAAAAAAGAATAAATATTTTCTCCCCTCTTTATTGATTAATATATTCATCTGGTTTTTTCTTATCATGATGGCCATGTTCATTCTTATGCCCACTATCTTTATGTTTACTGCCTCCTTTATGACTGCTAATGACATACTAAAAATGCCTTATCGCTGGATTCCCAAGGATTTCTACTGGAAGAATTACTGGCAGGGCATAAAAGGTAATGATGGCAGTTTTATTTATGTCAGAAATATTTTAAACTCTTTAATAGTAGCGGTGGTAGTCTCCATTTCTACTGTATTGTTTTCCGCCTTGGCTGGATTTGGATTAGCTAAGTATTACTTTAAAGGAAGAAATTTAGTATTTATGATCATTATGGGAACCATGATGATACCTTTTGAAGCGATAATGATACCCCTTTATCTCGTAGCTACTAGATTGGGAATACAAGATTCCTACCTGGGTTTAATACTTCCTTTTTTGGTCAATGCCTTTGGGATATTTTTGATGAGACAATTTTTTATTACTTTTCCTGATGAAATATTGGATGCAGCTAGAATAGATGGCGCAAGCGAATTAATGATCTTTAGAACTATTATTTTACCCAATAGTGTCCCCGCTATTGCTACCCTCGCTATTCTAACCTTTAAAGCTCAATGGGACAATTTATTGTGGCCTTTATTAATTGTGCAAAGTGAAGAAATGAAAACTATTCCCTTATATATTGTTAAATTCATGGCGGAAAAGCATACCGATGAAGGAGCTATGATGGCGGTGGCTGCCATTGCCAGTATTCCCATATTGCTCGTTTTCTTTAAACTATCTAAATACTTTTTAAGTGGCGCAGCCTTATATTCTTCTCGGAAAGGGTAAGATAAGCATGATCTTTCTTTATATTTTTGATATGGGGGGAGTGGTATGCAATGATTTTAAGGATATTCCCTTCATAAGTAAAGATTTAGGAATTACAGAGGAAGAATTTTTTATTTATGCCGGAGAGGATTTTAAGGAATTGCTTAAAGGAAAGATAGATAGCCGAGAATTTTGGGCGAGGCTTTCTCATATTTTAGGAAAGTCCATCAAGGAAGATTTATTTAAAAAATATTTCCATCCGAAAATCAATCATGAGGTGGAAGAAATAATTAGACAGCTGAAGAAATTTTCTCGGGTAGTCTGTGGCACCAATACCCTGGATACCCATTATAATTATCTGGTTGATAAAGGAGCATATAATGTATTTGATAGAGTTTATGCCTCCAATAAGATAGGATTTTCTAAGCCAGATGCTGATTTTTTTTGGTATATCTTAAGGGAAGAAAAAACCAGACCAGGACATACAGTATTTATTGACGATATTGAAGAGAATATTCTTTCCGCTCAAAAAATTGGAATCAATTCCTTTCTTTTTACCGATACTCAATCTCTAAAGCAACAGATACAAGCTTTTCAAAAAAATGGATAAAAATCAGTGAAAAACATAATTCTTGGTAATTCGAGTAGATTATTAAGTTTTTTGGTTTTATAATGATAATTCTTACTTTAATCTTAGTGAATCCAGTGTCCCATTAATTTTCTGAAATTTTTTAAGCGGAGAAGTAGTGATGTTGATAATTAAAAATGCCCAAATAGTAGAAAAAGATAACTTTAGGAAAGTAAATATTTATGTTCAGGAAGGAAAGGTAAAAGATATTTCGTCTAATAGTGTTAGCTTAAAAAAAGGAGGAGCAAAGGAGATTGATGTAAAGGGGCATATTGTATTTCCTGGATTTATTGATGCCCATGTCCACTTTGACGATCCTGGCTTTACTGAGCGGGAAGACTTTGAAACCGGTACCAGGAGCGCAGCAGCCGGTGGAATTACCACTATTATCGATATGCCCTGTACCTCTATACCTCCTGTGATTAATGCTGAGAATTTTGAGTATAAGTTTAACCAGATAAAAGGAAAAGCTTATGTTGATTATATCTTTTGGGGAGGAGTAACTCCCGAGCAAGTAGAAACTGGGGAATATAAAAAGAGCCTGCCCGCATTAAAAGAACGAGGGATTGTGGGAGTGAAGTTTTACACTGTTTCCGGCATGGAACTCTACCCCCGAATGACCACCGACAATATGGATAGGGCTTTTAGAGTTCTCAAAGAATTGGATTTAGTCTGTGCAGTTCATGCGGAAGATTACTATCTGGTAAATTATTATTCGAATTTTTTACAAGAAAGAGGACGATCTGATCCAGAGAGCTGGGCAGAAGGAAGAACCTATGAAGCAGAACCCTTAGCTATATGGTCAGTAGTAGGAATTACAGAAAAAGTAGGAAACAAGTTGCATATTGTTCATCTTTCTACTAAAGAAGGATTAAATATAATTCGCTGGGCTAAAGCACATAATATTGATGTAACTGTAGAAACCTGTCCTCAATATTTGCTGTTTACTCTTAAAGACTTTAAAAAACAGGGAGCAATATTAAAGATATCTCCTCCTTTACGTAATGAGGAGGATAAAATAGAACTCTGGAAGGGATTAAAAGATAGTTCCATTGACTTTATCTGCTCCGATCATGCCGCAGGGAGATATCCAGAAGAGAAGTCATCTTCCAGTATCTGGCAGAATTACGCGGGTATCCCAGGTATTCAGCTTATGACGCCGGCTATAATTCATTATGGCTATCACCAAAAAAAATTGACTTTAAAGGATATTCAAAGGCTTATGTCTGAAAATCCAGCTAAAAGATATGGACTTTATCCCCAAAAAGGGGTGATCAGGAGAGGGAGTGATGCTGATTTTACGATTATAGATATTCAAAAAGAGTGGAGCATAGATCCTTTCAAATTAGAGAGTAAGGGGAAATATTCTCCCCTGGCAGGTAAAAAATTAAAAGGAGAAGTATATATGACTATAGTAAGAGGAGAAGTAGTTTATACTAAAGAAAGAGGGATTATTGGCCAGAAGGGTTATGGAAAACTATTAAAGCGTAAATAGCACCTTTTATCTTTTTTTCAACATCATCTTATTGGTGATAATAACTAGAAAGGAGAGCTTTTAAATGAATATTGATTTTAAAAAGGTAATAAAGGAGGCTGAATATTATAAAGAGGATATTACCAAATTTTTAAGAGACATGATTGCTATTCCTAGTAAAAGTGGCCAGGAAAAAGAAGTTATATTAAGAATTAAAGAAGAAATGCAAAAAGTTGGCTTTGATAAAGTACAAATAGACCCGATGGGCAATATCCTGGGCTACATTGGTCAAGGACAGCATTTGATCGCTATGGATGGTCATGTGGATACAGTGGGGATTGGGGAATCCAAATTATGGAAATATGACCCTTATGAAGGTTATGAAGATGAAGAGGTTATCATAGGACGTGGTGCAAGTGACCAAAAAGGTGGAATAGCTTCTATGGTGTATGCAGGTAAAGTTATTAAGGAATTACATTTGGAGGGGGATTATACTTTGCTGATTACCGGAACTGTGCAGGAAGAAGATTGTGACGGTCTTTGCTGGCAATATATTATAGAAGACGATAAAATCAGACCGGAATTCGTAGTTTTAACCGAGCCATCTTCTTGCAACATCTATCGAGGACAGAGAGGCAGGATGGAAATCAAAATAACTACTAACGGAATAAGTTGCCATGGTTCAGCACCGGAGAGGGGAGAAAATGCCATCTATAAAATGGCTCCTATCCTGCAGGAATTACAGATATTGCATGAGAATTTAATGGATAATCCTTTTCTGGGCAAGGGAAGCTTAACTGTGTCGGAAATATTTTCCAAGTCGCCTTCCAGATGTTCTGTGGCTGATAGATGTACGATTTCCATAGATAGGAGATTAACGGATGGTGAAACTTGGGAGTATGCCATGGAACAAATTAAAGACTTACCCTCAGTTAAGTCTTCCGGAGCAGACGTGGAAGTCTATGATTATGCAGAACCCTCGTATACAGGGCTAGTTTATCCAACTCAAAGTTATTTTCCCACCTGGGTTTTGAAAGAGGATCGCTCGGCCTGTCAAACATTAATAAGAGCATATAAGGAATTATTTCAAGAAAATCCTTTGATAGATAAGTGGACTTTTTCTACCAATGGAGTATCCATTATGGGGAGATATAAAATTCCTTGCATTGGCTTTGGACCCGGTCATGAAGATCAAGCCCATGCTCCCAATGAGAAGACCTGGAAGAGTGAGCTGGTGAAGGCTACAGCCCTGTATTCAGTGATACCTACAATTTATGTTAATTATTTTGTTTAAGTAAAATTAACCTATTACTAAGGTTAAAGGGAGGAAAAAATGCAAACATTATTTAAAGGAAAACATTTTATTACCCTTCAAGAGTGGACTAAAGAAGAGGTGGATACCTTACTCGAAGTCTCTTTTGATTTGAAGAAAAAATTTGCTATGGGTGTACCCACACCTTATCTGCTATATAAAACAATATTCTTAATGTTTTTTGAGCAGTCTACTAGAACCAGGAATTCCATGGAGGCAGGAATTGCTCAACTGGGAGGGCATGGCAATTTCCTGGATACCAGTACCATGCAGATAGCCCATGGTGAAGTAGCTAAGGATACTGCCATTATTTTATCCAGATTTGGACATGGGATTGCCTGCAGAAATTGTTTCTGGGGAAAAGGAAATAAATATTTAAGAGAAATGGCAAAATGGTCTACTGTTCCCATTATGAATTTGCAATGCGACTTATATCACCCCATGCAAGGGATTGCAGACTTAATGACTATGAAGGAAAAGATTGGAGATGTAAAGGGTACCAAGGTATCTATTATCTGGGCATATGCTACCACTCATAAAAAACCCATTTCGGTTCCTCTAACTCAAGTTCTTTTATTCCCTCGATATGGTATGGAGGTGACCCTGGCTTATCCAGAAGGTTATGATTTACCTGATTGGGCTATCCAGCAGGCAAAAGAAAATGCAGAAAAACATGGTGGAACTTTGACTATAACCCATAATATGGAAGAGGCCTATAGAGATGCAGAAGTAGTTATTCCCAAGAATTGGGGAAATTGGGTAACCACTCAGAGTACAGAAGTAATTACTGATGTCCTGGATTCCTATAAGGATTGGAAATGTACAGAAAAGATGATGCAAATTGCTAACAAAGAGGTTATGTATATGCATGCCCTGCCAGCGGATAGAGGAAATGAGGTAGAAGATTCAGTAATTGATGGACCCCATTCTATTGTATTTGATGAAGCGGAGAATAGGTTACATACTGCCAAGGCGGTAATGTGCCTAACTATGGGGGGAAGATATTAGAGAAAAGATAAATATGAACTATCTATCTAAACTGAAGTGTTTAATATGCGGTAAGGAATATAAGCCCGGGGAAGTAAATTATACCTGTCTAAAGTGTGGAGATGAAGGTATCTTAGAAGTTATTTATGATTACCCTGAGATAAAAAAGTGTTTTACCCGGGATACTCTAAAAAAGGATACCGAATTCTCTATGTGGAGGTATTTACCACTTTTACCTATAGATGATCCCAGTAAAATAGGTTCACTAAAAGTTGGCTGGACTCCCCTCTATGAAGCGAAGAACATCAGGAAAGAATTGGGAATATCCAATCTCTGGATTAAAGATGAGGGCAGAAATCCAACTGCTTCTTTAAAGGATAGGCCCTCAGCTGTTGCTGTCGTAAAAGCTCAAGAGTTAGGTAAAAAGGTAGTTACATGTGCTTCCACCGGAAATGCAGCTTCTTCATTAGCAGGAGCGGCCGCTTCGGTGGGTTTAAAGAGTTACATATTCGTTCCCCAAACTGCGCCTGAGGCAAAAATTGCCCAACTTCTAGTGTTTGGTTCAACGGTATTTACGGTTAGAGGGTCTTACGATGAAGCCTTTGAACTTTCTATCCAGGCGGCCAAAGAATTTCATTGGTATAATCGAAATACTGCTTTTAATCCCTATATGGTAGAGGGGAAGAAGACTGTAGCTTTAGAGATTATAGAGCAGATGAACTTTGAAGTACCGGATTATATCTTTGTACCGGTAGGAGATGGCGGTATTATTTCTGGAGTAGCCAAGGCATATAAGGAGATGTATTCCCTGGGTTTTATTCACTATTTACCCAGACTGATTGCCGTACAGGCAGAAGGTTGTCAACCTATCGTCCAAGCAGTTAATACTGATGGGAAGGTAAAGTTCGTAAAACCGAAAACTCTTGCTGACAGTATAGCGGTCGGAATTCCCCGGAATCGTTTGATGGCGATAAGAGATATTCGAGAAACGAAGGGATTTGGTATCGCCGTTAGCGATAAAGAGATATTGAAATCGATTAAGTATTTAGGTTCAAAAGAAGGGATCTTTGCTGAACCCTCGGGGGCAATTGCTTTGGCAGGTATAATTAAGGCTTTAAGAGAAAAAAGAATTTCAAAGCAAGATAAGGTGGTTATGCTGGTAACTGGAAATGGATTGAAAGATATTGAAAGTGCTAAAAAAGCAGGGGGAGAAGGGCTAGTAATAGAAGCTAATTTAGAGTCTATAAAGAAGAAATGGAAAGAAGTAGAAAATTAAGATATAAAAATAGATTTCTTTAAAGAATAAGAAGATTCTCCATATTTAATCTTTAAAATTTTTGTGGGGACATATTTATTCTAAAAGGTTAATCCTCTTTATAGATTTAAGGTCAACAAACAGGATAGACATCTGGAGAAAGAATTCCCTTAGAGCCAAAATTTATTCTTTTTTGAATGATACTTTTCTGTGGTTAAATAATCAAGATATACAAGATATAAAGGGAATTAAAATATAAAAAAATTTTTTAATAAAAGAGACCGGGGAGGGAAAGAAAATGATTGATTTGACTATAAAGGAAGAACAACTAAGGAGAACAATTGAAAGAGCCAAGGAAAGAAAGATTATTATTCCCACTTTTGAGCAGATGAAAGATCCGGAACTAATCCCAGATAAAATTAAAAATAAATTAAGGGATATAGGATTATGGGACATTCATCCTTGTAACCTTTTCCGCATTACCTGGAAGAATGAACCGGTAAAAAGTGGTGGATTGTTTAAAGGAGTTAATTTTTTGGAATTACCCCCAGAATTAACCGGAGTTCAAGCCAGGATTATAGGTTTAGTTGGAAAATGGTTTCCTACTGGGGCCCATAAAGTGGGAGCTACCTTTGGTTGCCTAGTCCCTAGATTAATTACTGGCCAGTTTGATCCTACCTTTCATAAAGCAGTCTGGCCTTCTACTGGAAATTACTGTCGTGGTGGCGCTTACAATGCCGAACTTTTATCCTGTGAGTCGATTGCTATTCTACCCGAGGGCATGAGTAAGGAACGATTCGCCTGGTTATCTAAGGTGGCGGGAGAGGTCATTGCCACTCCTGGAACGGAAAGTAATGTAAAAGAAATTTTTGATAAGACCTGGGAACTGAGAAAGACTAGAGATAATGTGGTGGTATTTAATCAGTTTGAAGAATTCGGTAACTACCTCTGGCATTATGAGGTCACTGGTCAGGCTATGGAAGAAGTAATAAATCAGATTAGTGGTTCTAAGGACAAATTAGCCGGGGTGGTCTTAACTACTGGTTCAGCGGGAACCATTGCCTGTGGGGATTATTTAAAAAAAATATTCCCAACCATTAAGATTGTAGCTGGGGAAGCCTTGCAATGTCCAACCCTTTTAGAAAATGGATTTGGCGCTCATCGTATTGAAGGAATAGGTGATAAGCATGTACCCTGGATTCATAATGTGAAGAATACTGATCTGGTTATTGCCGTTGATGATAATAATACCATGGGGCTTATTCGTTTATTTAATGAACCCATCGGTCAGAAATACTTAAGTAAAAAGGGTGTTTCTAAAGAGATAATTGAACAGCTACCTCTATTAGGAATTTCCAGTGTAGCTAATTTAATTATGGCCATTAAGTTTGCCAAATATTATGAGCTTACGGAAAAAGACTTGATCTTAACCGTGTTTACTGATTCTATGGAGCTATATGGTTCAAGATTGAAAGAATTGGAAGAGGAATTTGGTCCGTATAGTGAGACTGATGCCACCATCGATTATTATCGTAATCTAAAAGCAATATCTATTGATTATATGCAGGAATTAACCTATTATGATAGAAAGAGAATTCATAATTTGAAGTATTATACCTGGATAGAACAGCAGGGAAAGGACTTAACAGAGCTGAATGCTCAATGGTATGATTACGATAATTACTGGAGTAATATCCAGAAGCAAGTTAAACAAATAGATTACTTAATCAAAGAATTTAATCAAAAGACGGGATTGATAGAAAAAATTTGATAAAAAGATTCCTCCTGTTTAATTAAAGGGGGAGGAAAAGATAATGTATGAAAAAGTAAATCAATCTATAAAACGAGTAGATGCTTATGAAAAAGTCACTGGGAAGGCTAAATTTGGAGCAGATCTGTTTTTTCCTAATCTCCTTTATGGAAAAGTTTTACATAGTAAATATCCCCATGCTCAGATCAAAAAAATAAATATTGATAAAGCCTTAGCCTATCCCGGGGTAGAAGCGATTATCACTGCCCAAGATATCCCTTATAATAAAATGGGAGTAATTATCCAGGATCAGCAAATACTAGCCAAGGATAAAGTACTTTTCGCAGGTGATGGGATTGCGGTAGTGGCAGCTGAGACTCAGGAGGCTGCCTCTGAGGCTATAAAATTGATCGAGGTAGAATATCAAGAGTTACCGGGTATTTTTGATCCCGAAGAAGCAGCCAGAGACGATGCTCCTTTAATACATTCTGAACTTAAAAATAATCAGGTAATTCACCATCGATTACAAAAAGGAGACATAGAAAGGGGATTTAAAGAGGCGGAGGTAATTTTAGAAAGAGAATATAGCACTCAATTTACGGAACATGGCTATCTTGAACCGGAAGTAGTGGTAGCAGTACCCCACAAACAGCATAGCCTGATTACTATCTATGGGTCAATACAGAATCCTTTTGCTTGTAGAAATACAGTTGCCAGAGTACTAAGAGTTCCTCTTAATAAGGTGAGAATAATTCAAAATCATCTAGGGGGTTCATTTGGAGGTAAGGATGAAGTAATTTCTTCTTTGGCTGCCCGGGCAGCAGTATTGGCTTTAAAAACTGATCGACCGGTAAAAATAATTAATACAAGAGAAGAGTCAATTTTAGAAAGTTATAAACGTCATCCCTACAAAATGAGATATAAAATTGGAGCTACTAGAGAGGGTAAGTTAATAGCGATGGAGATAAAATGTCTGGCAGACAGTGGAGCTTATGCCTGTCAGACTCCCTTTGTAACCTGGCGTTCGGTGATACAGGCTACTGGTCCTTATGAATTACCTCATGTAAAGACTGATACTTATGGGTACTATACTAATAATATTTATACTGGTGCAATGAGAGGCTATGGCTCACCGCAAGTTATTTTTGCCAATGAATCTTTGATGGACGAGCTAGCTGAGGAATTAGAAATGAGCCCTTTGGAGCTACGTCTTAAGAATATATATCATAATAATTCTATTACTGCTAGCGGACAGAAATTAGATAATCATCAGGTTAGTTTAGAAGAGGTAATTAACCGGGCAGTTAAAGAAAGTGATTATATAAATAAATATAGAGAATATAGCCAGCCACAGCCAAGGGAGAAGAAAAGAGGGATCGGTATGGCTATTAGTTTTCGGGGATGCAGTCTAGGGGCTGAGGCTACTGATGCCGCGGGAGCAATTGTAGCGGTTCAAAATGATGGTAGCGTTCTGATTTCTACTGGTTTGGCTGAGAATGGTATGGGTTTAAAAACAATATTTAGTCAGATAGTTGCGGAAGAGCTGGGGATAGAGATAGAAAGAATAAACTTTATGGAGGTGGATACCTCGGTTTCTCCAGAAAGTGGATCGACTGTCGCTTCCCGCAGTACTTTATTAGGAGGTAATGCGGTAAGAGAAGCTGCTCAAAAAGTCAAAGGCACGATTTTAGGAGTGGTGGCCAAACGATATAACTTGAAAAAGGACGACTTATATTTGAAAAATGAGCATGTTTATGATAAGAATACCAACCAGAAGATTATATCTTTTTATGCCATGGTGCAGTTAGCTAATAAAGAAGGCGTATTATTATCTGCCTATGGTTGGTATAAAGCTCCGGACATTTTCTGGGATGAAGAAAGAGGTCAAGGTCGACCTTATTTTACCTATGTATATGGTTGTCAGATAGCCGAGGTGGAGGTAGATACGGCTACCGGGCAGGTAGAGGTTTTAAAGATCACCGCAGCTCACGAAGTGGGTAAAGCCATTAATCCAGCTTGCCTGAAGGGTCAAATTTACGGTGGAGTAATGATGGGTTTGGGATATGGCACTATGGAAGAGGTTGAGACCTCCCAAGGTTATATTAAGAATACTAATTTTGATGGATACCTTATTCCTACCATAAAAGATAAGCCAGAAATTGTACCAATTATTGTAGAAAATCCTGACCCTTATGGCCCTTATGGAGCAAAATCTATCGGCGAACCCTCCTTAGAATTAACTGCAGCAGCTATTGCCAATGCAGTAGCTCAAGCCACCGGAAAAAGGATTAGGAGTTTACCTTTGAATTTGGAACGGGTATTACTGGGGCATACTCTCAGCAAGGAGGATTAAAAAGGTGGTAAATTTTGATTTCTTAACAGTTAAAAAGATTGAAGAAGCCCTGGATTACCTGAGTAAGCTAGAAAAAGTGAAGATATTAGCTGGAGGTACGGATATACTAGTAGACCTGCACAAAAAAAGTCCTCGCTTGCCCTATTTCCATTATTTATTAAATATAAGCAATATTGATGAATTGAAATATATCACCTTAAAGAATCAGTTTTTAGAGATTGGTTCTTTAGTAACCCATACTCAGTTAATAGAAGAAACTCTTATTAACCAGCACTTTCCCTTGTTAAAGAATGCTGCTCAGACTATTGGTTCAGTTCAGATTCGGAATCGAGGGACTATAGGGGGAAATATAGTAAATGCCTCTCCGGCAGCAGATCTTTTACCACCCTTAATTGCTTTGAAGGCTCGCCTGGAGTTAGTTTCCCGGGAAGGAAAAAGAGAATTACTTCTTGAAGATTTTCTAACCGGACCTTACCAAGTTAAATTAAAAAATAATGAACTGTTAACTACCATAAGAGTTCCTTTACTTAGCGAAGGTTATTTTACTAATTTTCAAAAGATTGGTCGCAGAAAAGCTTTATCGATTGCTCGCTTAAGCCTTGCTTTAGTAACTAAAATCGATTCGGCAGGTATTTTCCAGGATAGCAGGGTAGTCCCTGGTTCAGCTACTCCCTACCCTCAGTCCTTCCTGACTACACAAAAAGCCCTCAATGGCCAAAAAATTAATGAACTGGACTTAGAAAAGATTGAAGAGGTAATAGCTCAGGAAATGATTGCTATTACCGGAAAGAGATGGTCTACTCCCTATAAAAGCAAAGTTATATCTACCCTAATCAAAAGAGCTTTGGCAGTAATTATTCATGAGGCAGGTGAAAGATGAATAAGATTAAAGTTACCTTAATAGTTAACCGCAAAGAATATAGCTTAGAAGTGGATCCTCAAGAACGTTTAATTGATACCTTAAGAGATAGATTAAAATTAACCGGGACCAAAGAAGGATGTGCTATCGGTGAATGTGGAGCCTGTACAGTTCTTCTAAATGGAAAGGCAGCATTGTCTTGTTTAGTTCTTACCGCCCAGATTGATGGAGGTCAGGTGTTAACGGTGGAAGGATTGGAAGTAGAAGGAAGATTGGATCCTTTACAACAAGCCTTTATTGATTATCACGCGGTCCAGTGTGGTTTCTGTACGCCGGGGATGTTGATGTCTACCAAGGCTTTATTGATGAAGAATCCACATCCTAGCAGAGAAGAGATTAAAACTGCTTTAGAGGGTAATCTCTGTCGCTGTACTGGTTATGAGCAGATTATAGAAGCCATTGAAAGTGTAGTGAAAGATAAAAAGGAGAAAGAATAAATGTCTTCCATTTTAATAAAGGATATTCGAGAAATTATTACCATGGATAAACAGAGAAATAGACTAAAGGGCTATAGTCTTCTTATTGAAGATAATATTATCAGCAAAATTGCTCCCCAGCTGGAAGCGGAAGCAGATGAAATAATCGAGGGGAAAAATTATCTTCTCTACCCTGGCTTGATCAATACCCACCATCATTTTTATCAGACTTTAACTCGAAATATTCCCCAGGTACAGGATAAAGAATTATTTGACTGGTTAAAAATTCTCTATCCTATCTGGTCACGTTTGACCCCAGAAGCGGTCTATTATAGTAGTCTCGTAGCCATGGGAGAGCTACTAAAAACTGGTTGCACTACTTCGGTAGATCATTTTTATGTCTTTCCCCAGGGTCAAACAAAGGAATTAGTAGATGAGGAATTTAGAGCAGCTCGGGAGATAGGAATAAGATTCCATGGTAGTCGGGGGAGTATGTCCTTAAGCAAAAAAGAGGGAGGATTACCACCTGATGAGGTGGTTCAAAGTGAAGAGGAAATACTGGATGACTCCCAAAGGCTCATAGAAAAGTTTCATGATTATCAGCCTCTGGCTATGCAAAGAGTAGTATTAGCTCCCTGTTCACCCTTTTCAGTAACCGAAAACCTCTTGCGGGAATCGATAAAGTTAGCTCGGGCTTATAAAATAGAGAGTCATACTCATCTAGCTGAAACTAAAGATGAAGAAGAATTTTGTAGAAGACTTTTTGGCTTAAGACCGCTAGAATATATAGAGAAAGTAGGCTGGTTAGGTAAAGATGTCTGGTTTGCTCATGGAGTTCATCTGAAGGAAGAAGAAATAGATTTATTAGCCCAAACGGGAACCGGGATTGCTCATTGTCCGGTATCCAATCAAAAATTATCCTCTGGAGCTGCCAATATACCCTATATGCTAAAAAAGGGAGTACCGGTAGGTTTAGCAGTAGATGGAAGTGCCAGCAACGATTCTTCCAATATGCTGGCCGAACTCAAAGCTGCCTTTCTGATGCATCGGTTAATTTATGGTATTTCTAGTATATCAACAGAAGAAGTATTGACTATGGCCACTAATGGTGGCCGAGAAATCCTAAATCAAGAAGAGATTGGAAGTATAGAAGAAGGGAAGGCCGCAGATATGTTTTTAGTTAATATAAACAATTTGGGATTTGCTGGCGGACTCTCCGATGCCGTGTCTGCTTTAGTTACCTGTGGAGA
>Ga0067045_1000054_pt1 | contig 26239 bp, 28 predicted proteins | sample TerdegcTABiofilm_FD_59184 | JGI IMG/M metagenome (GOLD analysis project Ga0067045, IMG submission 59184) | Combined Assembly of (Gp0054472, Gp0054536) Wastewater bioreactor microbial communities from Singapore -Terephthalate degrading... | reverse complement strand
CGCAACATCCTGACGGAGTTCCGGGGCGGTGTCGTGGATGCGAAGGCAGTCTCGGAGAACGACGAGATCATCCTGATGAGTGCATCAGGGGATCGTCATCAGGACCAAGGTCTCGGAGATCTCCATCCAGAAGAGGAGCACCCGGGGAGTCAGGATCATGAAGATGGAGGAAGGCGACCGCGTCGTCGGGTTCGCCATCCTCCGTCCCGAGATGGAGGAATAAAGTCACCCGTCTCCTTTTTTCCCGGCTGGCGCCGGGGAGTTTGCCGGTCGCGATACATTCATCCCCTCGTTTTTCCCTCTTTTTCCCGATGTACCAGACGAGGATCCACCAGAAGACGCGTGGCGAGGGGGACATCGTTGATCTGTCGCAGCGCGTGAGGGAAGCGGTCCGGGAGAGCGGTGTCCGCGAGGGACTGGTGAACGTCTTTGTGACCGGATCGACTGCTGCCGTGACCACGATCGAGTACGAGAGCGGGGTTCTCAAAGACCTTGTCCGGGCACTCTCGGCCATTGCACCTGCCACCATTCCCTACGCCCACGACGGTGCATGGGGCGACGGGAACGGCCGATCCCACGTCAGGGCAGCCATCGTCGGTCCCTCCCTTTCCATCCCGGTGACCGGGGGCGAGCCTGAGCTTGGAACGTGGCAGCAGGTCGTTCTCCTCGAACTCGATGTCAGGCAGGAAAGGGACAGGACAGTCATCATCACCGTCATGCCCTGAAGGAACGAAACAATAACCCTGCATGTGCGGTCGACACCCGCACTTCGCCGGTCCCCCTCTCCAGGAAACACACCGGGTTCTTCCGAAGACACGGGTACCAGGATGAGAACGGCGCTTGCGGTTTTCATCCGGGGGCCGGCCGTGGCCCCATAGCCTTTCGCTGTGTCTCACTCGAAAAAAGGGTCAGTCCAGCGGGATTGTCTCCAGCTGGGAGACGAGTTCCCAGATACGCGTCCGGGCATGGACGGGCATGTTTGGATCGTTGCTGATCTCGTCGATCTTGGATATCGCTTCAGCTGCCCGGAGCCCGGTTTTTTTGGAATTATTCATCAGCAGCTGGCGGGTCTCATCTGCGACCCTCCGGATATTTCGCGGTATGGTGCTGTCATCCATGATGTGCTGGAGCATCTGGATACAGTTCTCGATGGTCTTTTCAGGGTTGGTCATGACAATCCCCTCCGGTCGTGCATGAAAAACTCATCAATAACGAGTCATTCCTGAACCACTACTTATATAGAGGACAAGTCATATAAACCATGCGAAACTGCGGTGTCGGGAAAAATGGCTGGTGAAGGGCAGACGAAACGGGAAGACGAGATTATGGCCCGCTACCTCCTCAAGGGAGGAAAGATGCTCTCGGCGACATGCCCGGCATGCGGCTGCCCGCTCTTCGAGATCAGGGGGGAAAAGCTCTGCGTTGTCTGCACCGAAAGGAATGCAGAAAAAGGTGAGCCTGCTGCAGGACTGACCCGGCCGCCCCATCCGGGAGGAGTCGGGGGAGGAGAGGGGACGATTCCTGACGGGTTCCGGATGAAGGAATCGCTCGAGCGTGCCATCGTCTCCCTCTGCGAAAAAGCAGCCGCCGAGGAGGACCCGGTACGGGCAAAGATCCTGATGGAGGCCGTGCAGGCCGGCGCGGACGCTTTCCGGAAACTTGCCGGGAAACCGGATCAGCGGTAGGGCCGGTGCGAGACTTCCCAAATCTTTTTTGCCCGTTCCTTTCCTATTCCCTTCACCCTGACAAGATCCTCCTCCTGTGCATTAACCACTGCCTGGACGGAGCCGAAATGCTCGAGGAGGGCGCGTGCGTGCTTTGGCCCGATGTCGGGAAACGAGGCGATGATCATCTCTGCCTGCTCCCGCAGCGAGTACGCCGTTTTCCGGACAGGAAGTGTCCTCTCCCTGTCCCCTCCCTCCTCGCGCCTCGCAAGGATCCCGATGATCTGGGCCGTCTCCTCCTCGTTCCTGGAAAAGAGTACCGAGATGCCGAGGTCGACGGCAATTGCAGCCAGTGTGCCCCTGATTGCGTTCGGGTGGATGTCCCTTGCCGTGTAGATATCGTCGGTTCCCTCGATGATCAGGACGGGCCGCGGGGCACTCTCGGCGAGGACCTTTAACTGGGCAAAGAGGTCCCGGTCAACGAGCGTGTCCACGAAATCCCTGACAGTCTTTCTCTCGACCAGTATCCTGTCCCCTATGGCATAGTCCCCGGAGGGGAGCCTCCCGATCGCGAGCTGGACGCGGAGAGTGCTTAAGACCTCGACGACCCGGGATGAGGTCTCGCGGTCATCCACCTTCACGACCGGCCCTTTCTCCGGGAAGTCCCCGATCGAGGACTGGACGGCAGGAGGCGACCGCGGAACGCTCTCGAAGGGGGTCGTTCCGTGGTGCATGCGCCGGATCCCGGCGATCATCGACTTCTCGCGGGTCTGGCTCACGTACCGGAAGACCTCGTCGGTCGTCCCCTTCGTGACGAGGACGACGATCCTTCCCCTCCCGCTCCTTCCCGTCCGTCCCTTCCTCTGGATACTCCTGATCTCGGACGGGACGGCCTCGTAGAAGACGACGAGGTCCGTCGAGGGAATGTCGAGTCCTTCCTCGCCGACGGAGGTCGCGACGAGCACCCGGAAATCCCCCGCCCTGAACTTCTGCAGGGCCTCGATCTGTTTCTTCTGGGAGAGTCCCTTCTCCGTGTCCCTGGTGGCCTGGCCGACAAACCGCTGGCAGGGGATGCCCCGTTCCGAGAGGAAATCCACGATCTGCTGGACCATGTCACGGAATGTGGCAAAGATGATGATCCTGCTCTCCGGCGAGGTCTCAAGCTGTTCTGCAACGACATCTGCAAGGATCCCGGGTTTCGGGTGCAGCTCTCCTTTCCAGGACATGCAGCGCTCAAGGACCCTGATAAAGACCGGGTCCTTTGCCAGTCGTGCGGCAGACTTGGGGCTGCCGCTCCCGGTCCCCTCGGCGAGCAGGCGGTTGATGTACTGGCAGAAGACGCGGCTTCCCTGCGATTCTGCGAGGCCGACAGCATGGCGGAGCTTCATCAGCTCGGCATACAGGGACGCTCCCATATAGCCTGCAGAGTCCCTTTCCTGGATTTTCTGCTGGACCTGGGCGTTGATGGCATTGAGGGCCTTCATGGAGAGCTGCTGGCGTGGAGGGACCATGAACCCGAGGGACCGGAGCTGAGCCAGCCGGGAGTCGATCAGGGCGTTGATGTCCGCCGTGGCTTTTTTCAGCTCGTCGGGAAGATCCACCTGGATGATCTCGATCTCCCTTTCGTGGATGTAGGGTGCGACGTCAGGGTCACTCTCGGTCCGGCTCTCGACGCGGGTGATACCCAGGTTCCTGCAGACCTCCTCTACCTTCTCCCTCTCGCCGCCCGGCGACGCCGTCATCGCGAGCACGAGGGGTGCCCGGGCGGTCTCGAGGTATCTCCGGGCAATGAAGACGTATGCATAGTTGCCGACCCCCCTGTGGCACTCGTCGAAGATGACGAGCACGACATCGGCGAGGTCGTAACTCCCGGAGAGGATATCGTTCTTGATGACCTGCGGCGTTGCAAAGATGACCCGGCCGTCCTTCCATGCCCCTGCACGATCTGACGCGGGGGTCTCGCCCGTGAACATGGCAAACGTTCGTTCATTCTGCCCGGGGAGGGAGAGAAACTGCGAAAAGAACCGGAGGTGCTGCTCGACGAGCGGCTTTGTGGGGGCGAGCATCAGCACCCTGCCCCCCTGGTTATAGAGGCGGGATGCTGCGACGAGGAGGGCTATTGCGGTCTTCCCAAGCCCCGTCGGGAGGACGACCATCGTGTTCTCCTCGAGCGCCTTCATCGCGATGGAGAGCTGGTAGGCCCTCGAATCAAGGGTTCCCGGCGCGATGTAAGGGTGGGAGATCGCGGTCATGGGGACTTGAGTTCCGCAAATGTGGTCCTGCCCCGGATGAGTGAACCGATGAGGGCGGGGAGGTCCCTGACGGGGACCCTGACCTGCTCCATGCTGTCCCTGTCGCGGAGCGTCACGGTCCCGTCTTCGGGCGTCTGGTAGTCCACGGTGATGGCAAAGGGTGTCCCGATCTCGTCCTGCCTCCTGTACCTCCTCCCGATGGCGCCCGAGTCGTCGAACTCGGCAACGATGCCAAAGGACGTGAGGTCTTCAAGGATCCGGCCCGCGATCTCGGGCAGGCCGTCGCGGTTCATCAGGGGAAATACGGCGGCCTGGATGGGTGCAATCCGGGGTGGGAGGCGAAGGACACGGCGTTCCTCGTCTTTGACGACCTCTTCTGCATAACTGTGTTCGAGAACCGCGTAGATCATCCGGTCGATGCCGTAACTGGGCTCGATGACGTGGGGGGTCACTTCCTCACCCGGAACCTCGACCTCCTCCTCGCGGATCTCGTAGAGGTCGGGCGGGATGAAGATCTCTTCGCCCCCTACGGAGACGGAAATCCCGCCTTCCGCGGGTGCGGACGCTTCGAGGGCTTCTGCCACCCTCTTTGCCCTGTCGCGGAAGCGGGGACCGAGTGCTCCCATGCGGGGCACGACCCTGACCCGCTTCTCCCTGCGGGGAGCGGGGTAGGGGATGAAGACAGAGAAACGCTCGCCGCTCTGTTTTTCATGTGCCCGGAGATCATAGTCGGTCCGGTCGGCAATCCCGACCGTCTCGACCCACCCGAACCTCTCGGAATAGACTTCCGCGTCCCAGCAGTCCATCGCGTAATGGGCCCTCTCATCGGGGAGGTGCTGCCGGAAGCGGAGCCTTTCGGGTTTCACACCGATGGTTACCAGGAGGTCGTGGGTGAGTGCAAGGTAATACGCGATGAAGCTGTGGGCCACGACGCCCGCGTCCACTGCCTCCTGCATCGTCATCTCGACGGCAGGAGAACCCTCCTGCTGCTGCCTGATCCCAAGGAGGGGCATGCGGTATCCACTGTACCGGGAGAAGCGGGGATGATCCTTCTTTTCCGGGTGCACGAATATCTCGGCCTCGGCCTGGGTGAACTCCCGGAGCCGGATCATTCCCTGCCGGGGCGATATCTCGTTCCGGTAGGACTTGCCGATCTGGACTGCACCGAAGGGCAGCCTGTCCCGGTAGAACCGGAGGAGACGCGAGAAGTCGGTGAACATACCCTGGGCGGTCTCCGGCCGGAGGTACCCTTTCCTCTGGGAGCCGGGGCCTATGGAGGTCTCAAACATCAGGTTGAACGAAAAGACCCCGATCTCCCCGAGGGGCTCGCTGCAGGAAGGGCAGGGGATGTCGCGGAGCCGGCGTGCAAGTTCCGCGGCATCCATTGCCGATGCCCCGGCAATTCCTGCCCCCTCGACGACGTGGTCCGCCCGCAGGTACTCCCTGCAGTGGGGGCACTGGCACATCTTGTCGGAAAAACCCTTGACGTGGCCCGAGGCAATGAATATCTCCTCCTGGCCGATGGTGGGGCACTCGATCTCGTAGTATCCTTCCCGCACGACGTAGAACTCGCGCCAGACGTCTTCGATCCGCCTTTTCATCATCGAGCCGAGCGGACCGTAGTCGATGAAACCGGCGACCGAGCCGTAGCATTCGGCCGTCGGCCAGATGAACCCCCTCCGCTTTGCAAGGTCCATTATCGTATCGTAAATATCGCTCATGGGCACAGGGTCACTCTCCTTATATCTGGCACTGCTGCCACAAAAAACTGTGCGGGATTTCCGGCGATGCGAAAAGGCATAAAATATTTGTATGAGGAGGACCATCCCATCAGATCATGGCCCTTTCCGGAAGGATTCCGGCTATTACCGGGCGAAAAGATAGCATTAAATATGTTGCTGGGTATCTTATTCGGTAATCTGCCAGTGAGGCTTCATGCAGGAAGACAAGAGAAAGCGAGAACTCCTCCAGTTGTTCTCTAACATATCAGGCAAGACCAAGATCGTGGAGCCCATGAAGAAGATTCACGGCACCCTGCGGGACCGCGATGCCGTGGAGAGAGAGATCGCACTCGTCATGAGGGAGATCCTGGAACAGGGCTTTTTCAAGACCAAGCTCAAGCCCATCCAGCTTGCCCGGCTCATCTCGTCGTACTATGCCGGCAAGAACGATACGGAGATAGCCCGGGAACTGGGCGACGAGAAACTCTCAAAGACCGTTGCACGGGCACGCGTCCGGCTCAAGCTCTTCCGCGACCTTGATTTCAAGATGCCGTTTGACCAGGACCGCATGGAAGAACTCCTCTCCTCGGGCAAGACGATGAAGGAGATCTCGGAGGAGCTCGGGGTCAGCCCTTCCACCCTCCGCGAGTACCGCCACGTCATCGAGCAGAGGGACGACACCACGATCGACCCGTTCCTCGAGAGGATCAGGGACGTGATGGAAGACCGTGACCTCTCCGAGCAGATGACCCGGAGTGCCACGAAGGACAGCCTCGGAGAGTCGATCGACATCACCGAGGCCGAGCTGATCGACGTCACCTGACCGGTGTCCGGGACCACAAGCTATTTTTCTTCCAGCGCCCTCTTCCCAAGCGATCATTTTCTTACATGAGCGGAGGGATCCGAGAATGAAGATCACGTGGCTTGGTCACTCATGCATCCTGCTCTCGGGGAGCAGGACGGTTCTCATTGACCCGTTCGTGCCCGAAGGAAAGATCCGGGCGGAACCTGACATCGTTGCCGTGACCCACGGGCATGCCGACCACATGGGGTGCGTCTCTGACTTTCCGGGAGTCCCGGTGGTCGCGGTCAACGAGGTCGCGAAGTACCTGCAATCCCGCGGGATGGAAGCAGAGGCGATGAACATCGGCGGCACGATCGAGGTGAAGGGGGTCCGGTTCACCATGACACCGGCCGTCCACTCGGCCTGGCTCGAAGAGGCAGGCCCGGGCCACACGGGGGGTGCCGCTGCCGGCTTCGTCGTCAGGATGGATGGAAAGGCGGTCTACCACGCGGGCGACACGGCACTCTTCTCCGACATGGAACTGATAGGAAAACTCTACCACCCCGATGTCGCCCTCCTCCCCATCGGGAGCAGGTACACCATGGGCCCGGAGGAGGCAATGGTTGCCGCCCGGATGATCGGGGCACCGGTGGTGATCCCCATCCACTATAACACGTGGCCCATCATCGCACAGGATCCGTCCGGGTTTGCACGGGCGCTCGAACGAACGACCGACTGCAGGGCATGTATCCTGGAACCCGGCCAGAGCATCACGCTCTGACCGGAAAAACACTTACTATAATCGCCTTCCCCTTTTTCTCATTACCGGAAACGGCATATGGTTATCCTGCAGGCGCTGACGCATCCGATACCCTTATATAAGAATATACTGATTGATGGATTGTCCGAGTGTGATAAGCAATGGAGCTTGACGGCAAGACAGTGATAGGGGCGGGCGTCATCCTCTTCATCATCGTGGTTGGTCTCTGGTACGTTTTCCTCAAGTGACCGGGACAAGGGTACGGCTGGCGGGACAAGGGGCTTTCAGGGTACGGAATCGGATAATCATGAGGATTTTGTACCAGGTTAAATAAGGGATTCATGGCTTTTTCGCGACCAATTGAAACATAGCGAGCAGATTTTCATTCATACCTGACCATGGAGAAGTATTTCCCGGGATAATGAGGGCGGAAAAAGAGATTTCTGTTTGTCAGGGGAATGTGCAGGGATTTGTCACATATATCCAATACCCCTTTCCCGGAAGGAGAGGATTTCCATCACTGTGACTTCCCGAACCCCCTTTGATCAGAACGCTATCATACTGTTGCTGGTGAGCATCAAATCCGATAGCCATGGACCAGCTGTTTTGAATTGAGGAAAAAGCATCACGGGCAGGGATTGGTGTCGTTTTTGGGCAGCCTATTGCATTCCATCCCTGATAGAGACTGATGGGAGTTTTATTTTCCTTTTCCTGTAATGGGAAATGAACCTCTGCCGGGTTGGAAGAGTAGATCCAGATTCCCCTGTACGGCTCAATTCTTGAGTTCTCGGTCACTATCTGCCATCTTGCAGCAGAAGCATCATAAGTAAAAGTCAGGCGTCCATCCGTGGCTACGTCCCTGAAAACCGATTCTGCAGTGTCCTGACCATCAGCAAGACGGTCAGGAACCGAGATGAAATTCCACCCTTTTTCAGGATTAAAAGGTTTTTAGAGGAAATTTACTTATTGAAAAGTCTCCTGATAACAACCGGAAAAAGAAAAAAAATATAAATCATGGTACCGGGATTGTTAGATGGTGAAATCCTGGGGGAACGTGCAAAGGAATGCGCTTTCGGCCGCAGAGATTTCATCCGAGCATGCCTGTCGTGCAGTCGAACGAACGGCACGAAGTGCATCAGTGTGAATCCTTTTGGTAAGTGAGAAGGTGGATCTATCATGACAGTCCAAAAATTTTCCGGGGGTTCCGGAAACCTCTTTGCCGTATTGACAATTGCATTCCTCTGCGTGTTCCTTCTGGTATCGGGAGCTGCAGCAGCGTCGACTCCCATCACCGGGCCGACAGTGATCACCGAGCCTGGTTCGTACTACCTGGCAAACGACATCAGGGACTCTCCAGACCCGGTAGCCATTCTCATCCAGTGTTCCAACGTCGTGCTCGATGGAAAGGGTAAGACCATCGATGGGACCGATAAAGTCGGAAGTTACGGGATACAAATCTACAACGCGGCAATGACACTCGTCAACGTCATTATCAAAAATGTCGTGCTGTCGGACTGGGACTCCGGGATATTCATCAACGATGTCAAGAACAGCCAGTTCGAAAAGATTACTTCAATGAGCAACGTGAATCATGGCGTACTGGTGGCAAACAGCATGGGGAATACGTTCAATAAGATCACAACAACGAACAACGGGGGAGTCGGAGTCCTGCTGTATTCCCAGAGCAATCACAACACACTCACCGAAGTTACATCCCAGAACAATGGCAACGATGGTATCCGTTTCCGGTTCTCCAACGGAAACCGCCTCCAGAAGAGCAAGATCCTGGACAATGCTGGTCATGGAGTAAATCTCAATGAAGCGGCAAACTACAACACGGTTACCCAGAACACGATTAACGGAAATAAACAAAATGGCATTGAAATTTGGAAAAGCAGTTACAATACAATAACCCAGAATACTCTCACGGGAAATAAATTGACAGCTATCGATTGCAAAGAGTCGGCGGATTACAATGTGATTACTGGGAATACTATAAAAGATACTGGCTTTTATGGAATATATCTCCTTACAGACTGCAATGACAATATTATTTCCAAGAATGTCGTGCAGAACACGACACACTGGGGTATCATCTTGAGAGATAAATCCAATGATAATCTCATCGATGGGAATCAGGTTGATAAAGCGTATCTTGGACTTAATCTCAACGCTGCCGATCAGAATATCATTTGCAATAACCTGGTCAGGGAAAATGAGTATGCCGGAATATGGGTTGGGGGCAATGCCAAGAACAATGTCATCTTCAACAACTACTTTTACAACGTGAACAATACCCAGTTTGGCAGTGCCGGCGCCAATACATGGAACCTCACGCGGGGCGAAGTCAAGAGTATCACCGGTGGAAAATTCTCGGGAGGGAACTCCTGGGGCCAGCCGAACGGGCAGGGTTTCTCACAGATCACCCCCGACTCGAACAAGGACGGTATCTGCGACAGCCCGTATACCCTCGCTGCAAATAATATCGACAAGCTGCCCCTGAAATTCAAGAAAAAATAACCTTTTTTCCCTCGCCATGGTGCAGCGAGGCAAGGGTACCTTCGGGATGGTTTCTCTTCTATCTGGAGTAGGGTGAAATGGACGTATCGTGGATGAATTAAAAGTCCGTCATCACCCGGAACTGGTCGATCTCTTCCTTGTTCAGCTGCTCGAGGAAGAGCTCTGCCGCAGAGCGGACGTCCTTGCTCGCCGTGATCGCCCTCCCCACCACGACGATGTCGGCACCGGCGGAAAGGGCATCCCTGACCTTGTCCACGCGTATTCCGCCCGCTGTAGCGACGAGCAACCGCCCGCCTGCGGCCTTGCGGAGGGCAGGGATGTCACCCCAGGCATGTGCCGAGCCTTCTGTATCGATGGCACGGTGGAGCTCAACGACGTCTGGTTTTATTTTGAGTCCCTTGATAACCCTGAAAGGGTCGGCAACGTTGAGCATGTCGATGACCGAGTAGATGCCTGTCTTGCGGGCCTCGGCAATCGCTTTTCGAGGGTTGCCTGCGGGGCAAGACCCGAGATGACGACGGCATCGGCAGAGGCATCGGCTGCCATCCGGGCCTCGAGGTTGCCGGTATCGAGGACTTTGAGGTCGGCGATGATGAAGGCAGATGGCCGGACCTTGCGTATCTCGCTGATGATGGAGAGGCCGAACCTCTTGATCAGGGGGGTGCCGGCCTCGATGATGAGATGATCGTTCTGCGGAAGCTCGGTGAGCACGGAGCGGACCTTTGCCATCTCCACGAGGTCGAGGGCGACCTGGAGATAGGGCGGGTCCCAGAGGCGCTGGACCTTGAATCCCATGACGGCATGGGGTGCCCTGTCCTTTTCGTAGAGGAGGGTCTTTTGGTCCGGGAAGTTGTCGAGCGCCCGGGTAATGGCAAGCTTCGTTGCCCCGTAGTTGTATCGGTAGATCCGGTTGTAGTCGGAAGCTTCCGGGTCGAGGTAGACGCTTGCCAGGATGACGAGCGACTCGAGGTCCCTGTCCCTGAAGGCTCCTTCCTCGACAGCGTCCGCAACTGCCTTTGCAACGGCAGCCTGCACCGGCCCAAACATCTCCCGGATCTGGCTTCCCTTCCGGAGCGTGACCTTCGGGATGATGAGGGTTGCCGGTTTTGTCATCAGGTTGGGCCGGATCACGGCAAGGAGGGGTGTATGCCCTGCAGAGAGCTGGGAGAGGGCGTTTGCAAACGCCGTCCCGACCGGTCCGTCCTTGTCCCCGAGGATAAGGTCCACGTGCGCGAGTTCCGGCCCCTCGCCGACCAGTGCTTCACCGATGTGGTACATGAGAGAATCAGACTCCTTACTCAGTATGGAACCGGACTGTAGATAAATATATGAGAATTCGGGGATCTTTTCAGGTCAGGAGACGCCCTGAAACGACGAGCACCGCGTTTCCGGCGAGGATGACCCTCTCTCCCTTCACCGTGACCCTGACTGCACCTCCCCTCCGGGAGCACTGGAACCCCGACAGGCTCGCCTTTGAAAGCCGCCCGGCCCAGTAGGGACCGAGGGAACAATGGGCAGAACCGGTCACCGGGTCTTCCGGTATCCCGATCGAGGGGGCAAAGAAGCGTGATACGAAGTCATAGTCCGGCGTGTCCGACGGGGCGGTCACGATGATCCCCCTGGCAGGAAGCGCGGCGAGGGCATCCATGTCAGGATCGAGGGTGCAGACGTCCGTTGCAGAGGGGAGTTCAAAGAAGAGATCGAACCGGGTCCTCCCCGAAAAAACCACGGGGCACCCGAATGCGTCCTCGATTCCCTCCGGCGGATCGCATGCGTTTACAGGAACGGACGGGAAGTCAAGGGCTATTTCCCGGGAGTCCATCGAGGCAGCCAGCGGTCCTGACCGTGTCAGGAAACGGATGGAGGAATTCCCCTCTTCCCTCCCCGTCGCCCAGAGGACAAAAGCCGAGGCAAGTGTTGCATGACCGCACAGGTCGACCTCGGCCCGGGGTGAAAACCACCGGAGTTCCCACGAGTCATCGAGCCTGCGGAGGAATGCGGTCTCCGGGTGATTCAGCTCGGCAGCCACGTTCTGCATCCAGGAACTCTCCCTCTCCTCTCCGGTGATGCAGACTGCCGCAGGGTTGCCGCAGAAAGGAGTGCTCGTGAATGCATCGACGATGTGGAGTTCTGCGGGCATGCGGAAGTGGTTGTGCCCCGCGGGAGAAATAATGGATCGGCGTACCCGGACAGGAATTGTACGTCAGAAAATGTGGGGCCGGTGAGATTTGAACTCACGATCGACGGGTCTCTCCGACATGCGTCAGTGCTCCAACGGATCATCATCCGGTTTCAGCAGACCCATTGTTCATCATTCACACGACGCGAAAGACCGCTGGAGCCCGTCGCCATTCCGGACTAGGCCACGACCCCTTGACTGTATTAACTCACATTGAGCGGATTTAAGGGTTATGCTGTGACAAGGCACGAAGGAAATTCCGGTGGGGCTATATGAATGAACATCGAACGATTTTGGGATGGATGCAGGCAGTTACGATTGCGGTATTTCCGACAAGCCCCTCCTCGGGNTCACGGTAGGCGAAATGTTCTCCCAGGTCGCCCGGAAATATCCGGATACCGAGGCCCTCGTCTCGGTGCACCAGGGGATACGGTACACCTACCGGGACCTCCTCCGGAAGGTGGAAGAACTCGGGAAGGGACTGATGGCAATCGGGGTTGAAAAGGGCGACCGGGTCGGGATATGGGCCATGAACCATGCCGAGTGGGTCGTNACNCAGGTCGCGACTGCAAAGATNGGGGCGATCATGGTCAACATCAATCCCGCCTACCGGACGTACGAGCTCGAGTACGTGCTCCGGCAGGCCGAGATCCAGACAGTGATCCTCCAGGACCGGTTCAAGACCTCCGACTACGTGGGNATGTTCCTCGAGGCGTGCCCGGAGGTCGCGGCGTCCCGCCCGGGCCACCTGCATACCGAGAAGTTCCCGTTCCTGAAAAACGTCATCTTCATGGGTGAAAACGCCCCGGACGGCATGTTCTCGTGGGACGAGATCAACCACATGGGACACGACGTATCCGATGACGAACTTTTTGCCCGGGAAGAATCCCTCTCCTTTGATGATGCTGTCAACATCCAGTACACGAGTGGCACGACGGGGTTTCCAAAAGGCGTCGTCCTCTCCCACCACAGCATCGTCAACAACGGCAACATCATCGGCGACGGGATGAACTTCACCGAAAAAGACAGGCTCTGCATCCCCGTTCCCTTCTACCACTGCTTCGGGATGGTGCTCTCGAACCTCGCCTGCATGACGCACGGATCGACCATGGTCCTGCCCGGACCGACGTTCAACGCGGGGGAAGTCCTCCAGTGCATTGAAAAGGAGCGGTGCACGGCCCTCCACGGCGTCCCGACGATGTTCATCGCCGAGCTCTCCCACCCCGACTTTTCCCGTTACTCCATGGAGACCCTGCGCACCGGTATCATGGCAGGATCCCCCTGTCCCATCGAGGTGATGAAGGAGGTGAACAGGAAGATGCACATGTCAGAGATCGTCATCGTGTACGGGCAGACGGAGACAGCCCCCGGGATCACGATGACAACGACCCGCGACCCGCTCGAGCGCAGGGTCTCGACGGTGGGGCGCGTCTTCCCCCATACCGAGATCAAGATCATCGACCCGAAGACAGGAAGGATCGTCCCCCGCGGAGAGGTTGGCGAGATCTGTGCCCGCGGGTACTGCGTCATGAAGTGCTACTACAACAACCCGAGTGCCACCCACGCAACGCTCGATGCAGACCGGTGGAACCATACCGGGGACCTCGGGACGATGGATGCCGAGGGGTACGTCAAGATCGTCGGGCGGTTAAAGGACATGGTCATCCGGGGCGGCGAGAACATCTACCCCCGCGAGATCGAGGAGTTCCTCCACAACCACCCGAAAATTGCCGACGTGTACGTGATCGGCGTCCCCGACGAAAAGTACGGGGAGGAACTGATGGCCTGGATCATGGTCGAGAAGGGAGAGACGATGACCGGGGAGGAAGTCAGGGAGTTCTGCAGGGGAAAGATTGCCCACTACAAGATCCCGCGGTACGTCAAGTTCGTGACAGAGTTCCCGATGAACATATCGGGGAAGATCCAGAAGTACAAGATGAGGGAGATCTCCATCAGGGAACTTGGTCTTGAGAACGTGTCGAAGATCGAGACCGCGTGAGTGGCAGAGTGCGGACATCCTGGGCCGGGAAGGCTGATAAAAAGGAGATGTGAAAAGACCGTCGTATCGGGTACCGGGAGGAAACAAGGGGCGGCCTTAAGATTCCCGCACCCTTTCCACCAGTGCCCGTGCGGCCCGGGCCGCTTCGCGGAGGATCTCCTCCCCGCCGGGAACAGTCCTGTCGTGCATGAGGACGCTACCATGGCAGATCGTTGTCATGACGGCGCTTCCCGGGCAGGAATAGACGACGTTCGAGATGACGCTGTGTGCCGGCGTATTGCAGACGGCCCGCGGATCGAGCAGGATGATATCAGCAGGCTCGCCCGGTGCNATCCTTCCGTTTCCAAANCCCAGTGCCCGTGCCCCNGCCGATGTCGCCATGGCGAGGGCNTCTTCCGCGGGAAGCAGGGTCGGCGAGTTCCATGCAAACTTCTGGAGCAGGGCGGCAAACTTCAGGTCGGTCAACAGATCGAGGCTGTTGTTCGAGGCACAGCCGTCTGTCCCGAGGGTGACAGACGCCCCGGCCTCTTTTAACCAGTGGTAGGGCATCGCCCGCCCGGTTGCCAGCTTCATGTTGCTCACGGGGTTATGCGAAACGTGGACTCCCCGTCGGGCAAGGAGCGTGCACTCGTCGCGGTCAAGCCAGCAGCAGTGGGCTGCGATCGTCCGGGGTGTGAGTATCCCGCACTCGTCGAGGATGGCCGGGGGGCGTTTTCCCCACTGTGCGACCGCATCCGTCACCTCCTTTTCCGTTTCGCTCAAGTGGATGTGGATTCCGATACCCTCGCTTTCGGAGTATTCCGCGCACCAGGAAAGACCTTCCTTCGAGACCGTGTAGACGGCATGGGGGCCCACGGCGGCCTTGATCCGGGGGTTTTTAAGCCCCCTGACGAACCTGACAAATTCTTCTGTATTCCTGCACTCCGCTTCCCGTTTCTCCCCGGAGAAGAGATCGATGAAGCCGTACGAGAGGACGGCACAGAGGCCCGCCTCGGCGACGGCCCGTGCCGCGTCCTGCATGAAGAAGTACATATCCGAGAATGCAACCGTTCCGGAACGGATCATCTCCAGGCATGCAAGCTTCGTCCCCCAGTAGACGTCCTCCCCCGTCAGGTGCGCCTCGATCGGCCAGATCTTTCCTGACAACCACTCCTGGAGCGGCATGTCCTCGGCGTATCCCCGGAAGAGCGTCATGGCAGCATGGGTATGGGTGTTCACGAGGCCGGGCAGGGCGGTCGCCCCGTTCCCCTCGATCACGCGGTCGGCCCCCCTGCCTTCCGTGCGGCCGACGTCGCTTCCCACCGCTGCTATGATGCCCTGCTCGTCGGCGAAGATATCGACCCGCTCTCCATTGAGCCTCACGTCCCTGATGAGGAGGCTTCCCCTGCCGGATAGATCTGTTTCCATGTGATGGTCTCTCCTATGACAGTCCCCGGATGATACGCGAGAGGATCTCCTCGTTCCTCTTCGCAAACGATGCCGACGACTCGAGGAGGCCCTCGTACGTGAACGTCTCGTCGGACAGGCCGTTTGCATAGTTGTCCACGGTGCAGAACGCGGCGACCTCCATCCCGAGTTCAGTGGCAAGCGTTGCCTCGGACGCAACCGTCATCCCCACGATATCCCCGACAGACGCGAGCGCCCGGACTTCCGCCATGGTCTCTATACGGGGACCGGGTGTCTGGACGTACGTCCCGCCGAACCGGGCCCCGGGCACGATGGCCCGCAGGCTTTCGAGGAGCCGCGGCGAGAAACCGGGTGTGACATGGCATATGGCATGGTCATGGATGGACGGGACCGGAGCAAACGAGAAGTAATCGGTCGGGATCATGAGGGTCCCCGGCTGGATCTCCTTCTTCAGCGAGCCGGACGACCCGATCAGCACGAGGCGGTCCACGCCCAGCAGGGCGAGTGCCGCGAGGTGAGCGCGGTAATTGATCCTGTGGGGAGGAAGCGACCTCTGGTGCCGCAGCAGGATCGCAATGTCGCCTGTCCTCACCTCGCAGTTCCCAAAGGGGGTATGCACGACCCTTCCCTCAAGGGGCGGGATTTGTGCATAGAGGAGGCTCGTTCCCCCGATGATCCCGAGCATTCAGGAGCCCTCCAGGGTTTCAGAGACGGTCATGGGTTGTATACATGGTTTGGGGAAAGGCAATGTTCTCGTTTTCGGTAGGAAATCTCCCATACCTGTATCATCAGGGACTGCCTCACCCTTGTACCATGGGTCGGTTTGCCATCGTTGATGATGACCGGATACGGGCAGGGGAATGCACGGATATCTATTTTGAGAGGGCGGTCGCGGTCCTCGAAAAGTCCGGGTATTCGCCGGAGGTTGCCATGGAGGTCACAGCATCGGATCTCCCGGGAGGATGGGGTATCGTGTGCGGGACTGAGGATGTCGTCTCGCTCTGCGAGGGCCTTCCGCTCTCGCTCGACGCGATGCCGGAAGGCTCCCTCTTCTTTCCCCGCGAACCGGTGCTGCGCGTCAGGGGGAAATGGCCGGATATCGCACGGTACGAGACTGCCATCCTCGGGTTCCTCTGCCANGCGTCCGGCATTGCGACGGCCGCTGCCAGGGTGCGTGCCCTTGCAGGTGACCGGCAGNTCTTCTCGTTTGGTTCCCGCCGCCAGCACCCGGCAATTGCCACGATGGTCGAGCGGTCTGCATGGATCGGGGGTGTGGACGGCGTGAGCAACACCTGCGCCCCGCCCGGCGTACCGCTCGCGGGCACGATGCCGCATGCTTTCGTGATGTGCTACCCCTCGCCGGAAGAAGCCTTCCGCGCATTCGACCGGCATGCGCCACCGGAGGTCCCCCGGATCATGCTCTGCGATACGTACTGCGACGAGAAACAGGAGTCCCTGCTCGCGGCGCGGTGCGGGGCGAGGGGGGTACGGCTCGATACGCCCCGTTCCCGCCGGGGTGACATGCGGGCGATACTCGAGGAGGTCAGGTGGGAACTGGATGCCGCCGGGTACAGCGACGTGATGGTCTTCCTCTCCGGGGGAATCACGCCCGGAGATGTTGCACAGTGCCGGGACATCGTGGATGCGTTCGGGATTGGCGGTGCCATTGCAAACGCCCCGGTCCTCGACTTCTCGATGGACATCGTCGAGAAGGACGGTACCGGGTGTGCCAAGAGGGGAAAGCGGAGCGGGGCGAAGCAGGTCTGGGAGTTGCCCGACATGCGCCACGTGGTGCTGCCGGAAGGACGGGAGGGACCACAAGGAGCGGATCCGCTCCTCGTCCCGATGGTCCGGGACGGGGAGGTAGTGTTCCGGCAGGGCATGGAGTATGCGAGNGCCCGCGTCCTCCGGCGCATCCCTGCCATCAAAGAGCTCGTGGAGCGGGAAAACCGGAAAGAGAGGTGAGAGGAGGGAACCGCCACGCATTTTCCCCACGGGCGGGCATTTTCCCGCATCACGNCACCCCGTCCNCGCAGGGGATCGACGGGGGAGGGGAGCGACGTTCCGCCTGGCAACACCTCCTCTCCGCCGGAAGGAAACAATTCTTTTTTAGGCAGTACAGCATACATTGTAGGGCACGGGCCGATAGATCAGCGGAAGATCGCTTCCTTGGCATGGAAGAGGCCGCGGGTTCAATTCCCGCTCGGTCCATCACTTTTTGTGTCCGGTGCACAAACCGGAGTGTTTTTTTCCTCGCTCGAAGATTCCCAATGTGATCTGCCTTGGCAATTAAGGAATGGCTCATCCCGCAGGACGAGGTTTTTTTCACTCTCTTCGAGAGGCTTGCCGCTGTCGTCGTGCTTGCCTCCTACCGCATCGTCGACCTTGTCGATGACTATACAAACGTCAGGGAGAAGGTTCACCAGATCGAGCAGCTGGAACACGAGGGCGACAAGATCACCCACGAGATCTACGAACAGCTCAACCAGACCTTCATCACCCCGCTCGAACCGGAAGAGATCTCGCGCCTGGCCTCGGCCCTCGACGATATCCTCGACTACATCAAGAGCACGGCAACGCGGATGTACCATTACCGTATCCAGGAGACCGACCCGCACATGCTCGAGCTCGCAAAACTCATCCAGCTCTCTGTCGTCGAGCTCGAGGAGGCCGTCAAGGGAATCCGCACCATGAAGAACCCGCGCCAGATAGAGCAGCGGTGCATCGAGGTGAACCGCCTGGAGAACCTGGCGGACGACGCCCTCCATGCCGCGTACGACGATCTCTTCCGGACAGACGATGCCATCACCATCATCAAGAGGAAGGATATCTACGAGTACCTGGAGGACGCAACCGACAGGTGCGAGGATGTGGCCAACGTCCTCTCGGACATTGCCATCCGCCATTCCTGACGGGTCACCATGGAGACACTGCTTGCCATCGGGATATTCCTTGCACTCCTCTTCAATTTTGTAAACGGCTTAAACGATGCCGCAAATTCCATTGCCACCGTCGTTGCGACGCGGGTCCTGTCTCCCGTCAGGGCGGTGGCGATGGCCGCATTCTTCAACATGGCCGGCCCGTTCGTCTTCACGACCGTTGTAGCCAAAACGATTGGAAAGGGTATCGTCGATCCCGGTTTTCTCATTCCCGAAGTGATCGTTATCGGGCTGGGTTCGGCAGTCCTGTGGGTCTTTCTCTCATCCTATGCCGGCATTCCCATCTCTGCGAGCCACGCGCTCGTCGGGGGACTCATCGGTTCTGCACTTGCATGGGGAGGGATCGGGTCGGTCCTCTGGCCGTCCATGGAACTCTTCGAAAAGACACTGGCCGTTTTCATCGCAGGCGGCGTCACCGGGGCCCTTCTCCTGTCGTATGCCGCGCGGAGGAAGCATGAAGAACACTGGGTCGAGTATACCGGGTTAGGGTTCCTGTGCGGGGCATCCCTCCTCCTGCCTCCTGCCATCGTATCCCGGGGTGCTNCCCCTCAAGGGCATCCTTGCGATTATCGTCTTCATCGTGGTCTCGCCTGTCCTTGGCCTCGTGTCTGCATACCTCCTCGGGATGGTGGTCATCCGCCTCTTCCGCAACTCCCCGGCAGGGAAGATGAATGCACTGTTTTCGAGGCTGCAGGTTTTTTCAGCAGCGTTTTACAGCCTCGGCCACGGCAGCAACGATGCCCAGAACGCGATGGGTGTCATCACGGCCCTCCTCTTTGCAGCCGGTATCCTGACCGAGTTCGTGGTCCCTCCATGGGTCATCATCGTCTCGGGGCTTGCCATTGCGCTCGGGACGTTCCTTGGCGGGTGGCGGGTCGTCGAGACCATGGGGAGGAAGATCACGAAGCTCCGTCCCTACCAGGGTTTCTGTGCAGAGACGGGAGGAGGTGTCGTGCTCTCCTTCGTGACGGCCTTTGGCGTTCCGGTCTCGACCACGCATGCCATCAGCGGCTCGATCATGGGCATCGGGGCGACGAGGGGCTACTCGGCTGTCCAGTGGGGTATCGTGAGGAAGATCGTAACGGCCTGGATACTGACGATCCCGCTCACGGCAACGTGTGGTTATATCGCTTTCCTGGTCTTCAGGGTGGTTTTTTCCTTCTGACCGGCTCCCCCTCGGAAAGATTGTCCGCGGACGGGCAGAGGCTCCCAAGCGGGCAGGTCGTGCACGAGGGTTTCCGGGCGGTGCAGGTTGTCCGCCCGTGCCTGATGAGGAGGTAATTGAGGTTTCCCCATGCACTTTGTGGGAAGAGGGCCATGAGGTCGCGCTCGATCCGGGCGGGGTCTTTGCCGGATGAGAACCCGAGGCGGCGGGAAAGCCGGGCCACGTGGGTGTCGACGGCGACGCCATCGTGAATGCCAAAGGCATGGTCAAGCACGATGTTTGCCGTCTTCCTGCCCACCCCCGGGAGGGTGAGGAGGTCGTCCATCCGATCCGGGACGCGCCCGCCGAACCGCTCGATCAGCGCCCTGGACGTTTTTATGATGTTTTGGGCCTTCTCGCGGTAGAAACCCAGAGGGTGGATAATATCTTCCACGTCCCGGGGATCGGCATTCGCAAGGTCTTTGGGCTCCGGGTACCGGGAAAAGAGCCGATCCCGGATCGCGTTGACGCTCCTGTCGGTCGTCCTGGCCGAGAGGATGGTCAGGATGAGGATCTGGAACGGGTTCTCGAACCGGAGAAACGTTCGCGGGGAGCCGGGATCGCCGTACAGGTCTTCGAGAACGGAGTATACCCGGCCGGCGCGTTCCCTGTCCATCAATGGGGTAGGGCAGATTCGAACTGCCGTCAAAGCGTCCCAAACGCTCTAGGATGGACCAGGCTACCCTACTACCCCCGGGAGATCAGATTTCTGTTGCATACCGGCAAATAGGTTATGGTGAGGGTGCCCGCAACAGGGGCACAGGCTCCTTTCCGGGAGCGCACACGAGCGTTCCTGCCCTTTTCCTCCCGGCAAGGACGTCTTCGAGAAGACCGGGCTCTCTCCCGTCCAGGACGAGCAACGGTATCCCGCTCCTGCTGATTACTTTTGCGGCAACGATGTCAAGAACGGTGTTTGACCCTGCCTCGAGCCCGCCACTCCCGACGATATCGAGCAGCTCTCCAAACGTCATCCGGTCGAAGCGGCGGGCCGAGGGATCGGCCTTCGGGTCCCGGGTGTAAATGCCGTCCACGGACGTCAGGTTGACGAGGATATCGGCCCGGGAGAGTTCCGCGAGGACGGCGGCGACGGCATCCGTCGTCTGCGCGGGTGTCACCCCGCCCATGACGACAATCTTCTTCCTTCCCATGTACGCAACCGCCTCTCCGGGTGTCTGTGCGACCTTCCGGTATGCCGAATCGCCGAGCGCCGCGAGCAGGAGCGTGGCGTTGAGCCGGGTGACGAGGATGCCGATCTCGTCGCAGGATGCCTCGTCTGCGCCGCATTCCCGTGCAACCCCGATGTACCGGCGGGCTTCGCCACCCCCGCCGACGACAACCGCGATATCTGCCTGCCTGCAGAGCCGCTGGAGAACAGGTGCGTAGGAGAGGAGCGTGTGCGCCTCGAGCGAGGGAAACAGGACGGAGCCACCCAGTGAGAGGACGATGCGAACCATGCCAATCATTCATTTCTCCATATTTCACATATACCTGTTGAAGGCGATGGAGCATTGTCCGGCCTGCGGGAGCAGGGAGATTTACCCGGTTGCGGGGGGTTGCATCGGCCAGATCTACCGGTGCAAGGCCTGCGGGTACCGCGGGTCACTCGTGGTCGAGTGCGACGGAGACGACGAACCGCGGCGTGACAGCAATAACGGGTGAGCATTCATTACATTTATCGCCATGAACCGGTGAATGTGAGACTGATCCATGAGGGAGATGCACAGGGCACTCCGGTGGTCACCGGAAGGACAGGAGGGAGCGGTCAGGTGCTCGCTCTGCCCCCACGGGTGCCTGATCAAGCCCGGGAAGACGGGGATATGCAGGGTGAGAGAGAACCGGGAGGGAGAGCTCTATGCCCTCACGTATGGCCGCGTGAGCGCAGAAGCGGTGGACCCGATCGAGAAGAAACCGCTGTACCATTTCCTGCCGGGGACGCTCTCCTATTCCCTGGGAAGCGTCGGGTGCAACTTCCATTGTGCGCACTGCCAGAACTGGCACATCTCCATGGCGGACACGGAGATGCCGGGACTCCGCGATCTGTCGCCCGAAGAGGGGGTACGGCGGGCACGGCAGGCAGGCTGCGCGAGCATCTCCTGGACCTACAACGAACCCACGATCTGGTACGAATACACCCTCGACATGGGGAACCTGGCCCGGAAAGAGGGGCTTGCGACCGTGTACGTGACGAACGGGTACATTACGGAAGAGGCACTGCGGGAACTCTCCCCGATGCTCCGGGCCTACCGCGTCGATATCAAGGCGTTCTCGGAGGATTTTTACAGGAAGGTCTGCGGGGCCCGCCTCCAGCCGGTCCTTGATTCGGCCGTCCTTGCGCGTGAACTTGGGATGCACGTCGAGGTGGTGACACTCGTGATCCCCGGGCAGAACGACAGCCCGCAGGAGACGGGAGCCCTCATCCGGTGGATACGTGATAACCTCGGTGAGGATACGCCCGTCCATTTCACGCGGTTCCACCCGGACCACCGGATGCGGGACAGGGGGGCAACGCCGGTTGCCGTGCTCGAGCGCATCTACCGGCAGGCCCGGGAGGAAGGTCTCCGGTTCCCGTACCTGGGAAATGTCTCCCCCCATCCCTGGGAGAGCACGTACTGCCCGTCCTGCGGAGCCCTCTGTATCGAGAGGTATGGATATTCCGTGTTTTTCAGGGAACTCTCCGGGGAGTCATGTTCCCGGTGCGGGGAGCGGATACCCTATGTCCGTGCCGGAGGGTGAAGCAACGGGACAGACCCGGTTCCTTGCGGACCGGATGCTCGGGACGCTGTGCCGGTACCTCCGGTTCATGGGCTACGATACGGTGTCCGCGACAGAGATGGCAGAGGGGAACAGCCGGGAGGACACTGTCCTCCTCTCCCGTGCCCGGACCGAGGGACGGATCCTCCTCACCATGGACCGGGAACTCGCACGGCGGGGGGTAGCGATGCGGTTCTGATCGAGGAGAAGAACGTCATGGACCAGGTGAGGGCCCTCGCCCGGGCGGGCATGATTGTCCCGGAAGTCAGGTTCACCCGCTGTTCCCTCTGCAATACTCTGCTGCGTCCGGCACGCCGGGCCGAGATCCTGCGTGCGGACTATGCCCCCGGGAGGGATCACAACAGGACATTCTACTGGTGTGCGCGGTGCCGCAAGCTCTACTGGCACGGCTCGCACAGCAGGGACCTGGAAAAAAGAATACAGGAATTCTTCCTGCAGGGTCCGGCAGGACCGGACTAGGAACTCCTCGGCGGGACTTTTTCGCTCACCTGGGCACGGCGCTTCAGCCAGACGAGTTCTTTGCCCTCGTACCCGAAACTCTGCATGGAAAGCACCTCGATGCCGGGGGGAAGGCCTGCAGTCTCTGCTCCCTGCGGGGCCATGATGATGAGGCGGGGGTTCCTGACTCCGGGAATGGGAGACCGGGCAGCAAGTTCCTGGAGGGCTTTGACTGCCTTATCGGTCACTTTCCTGTCGAAGTTCACGAGCACGTATGCACCTTCGATGCGACCCAGGATCCTCCGGGATATGGTGAAACCTGCACCTGCACCCGTCCCTGGTGCAGTCTTGATCTGCCAGCCGTCAACGCTTGGGTAAAGCCGCTTGAGCTCTTTTTTTACAAAATCATGCATGATGTCTTCGTTTGATCCCATGGCGAATCACAGCCGATGATAGATAGACACTGGTATGGTAAAACTGTTTTGTCCTGTTCCCGCTCCCGGAAAGGCAGGAATGGAGAGGCGCCCTCTTTCACACCGCGATAGAAAGGTATTTGTGGGCAATTACCCGATAGAATGATTGAAAAACCAGGATAACTGTCCTTTTCGACCTGCATGATCGTGATTGGAATCGACCCGGGCCTTGCCACCATCGGATATGGTGTGCTTTCGGCCAGCGAGAGAATCATCACTCCCATGGCATATTCCTGCATCAAGACAGCCCCGTGCCCGGGGGGACACCGGAGAGGCTCGAACTCATCTACGACAGCGTGAGCCGTCTTTTGGGGGAGTTTTCTCCCACCTGCATGGCGATGGAGACCCTCTTTTCTCCCGCAATGTCACGTCGGCGCTCGGCGTCGCGGAGGTGAGGGGGGTTATCATGCTGGCAGCACAAAACACGGTGTTCCGGTCGCCGAGTACACTCCGAACCAGGTCAAGCAGGCAATAACGGGTTCGGGCAGGGCGGATAAGAGGCAGATGCAGGAGATGATCACACGGCTGCTCGGCCTCCCCGCGATACCCCGTCCGGACGACGTTGCCGACGGGCTCTCCGTTGCACTCTGCCACATTCACACTGCGAGGGTCCCCTGACATGATCGCGAGGCTCCGGGGCAGCATAGTGGGATGCGGGGATGGGTATGTCATCCTCGAGGCAGGGGGAGTCGGGTACCAGGTGTTCATGCCCGGGCCTCTTTCAAGGCAGGTTGCAGAGGAGAAGGGGGAAGTCATCCTGCATACCCATCTCGTCGTCAGGGAGGATGGAATCGCACTGTACGGGTTCCTCGCCCCCGCAGAGCTCGAGATGTTCCGCATGCTGATCTCTGTGACACGCGTCGGGCCTGCGCTTGCATGCTCCATCCTCTCGCAGATGACTGTCTCGGAACTTGCCGCAGCCGTTATCGGAGGCGACGAAAAGGCACTCACACGCCTCACGGGAGTGGGGAAGAAGAATGCCGGGAGGCTCATCCTCGAACTGCGCGACACCATGAGGAAGAGGGCGGACCTGCTTGCAGGCAGCAGTCATGCCGTCTCCGACGACCCTGTCCGGAGGGACGCGGAGAGCGCGCTCCTTGCGCTCGGTTTCTCGTCACGGGAGACGAGGGACGCGGTGGGCCGTGCGATGACGGGCATGGCCGAACCGGCCGTGCAGGACGTCGTGCGGGCAGCACTCCGGATCATGCGGGAACGGTGATGCAATGGCCCGGCGTGAGTCATTCACCCCCGCACAGGAAGGGGAAGACGAGGTCGACGAGTCGGTTATCCGCCCCGAACGCTTTTCCGAGTTCGTGGGGCAGGATCTCCTCAAGGAGACCCTCAGGATAGCGATCGATGCCGCGAAGGCGAGGGGAGAACCGCTTGACCATACGCTCTTTTCAGGCCCGCCGGGGCTCGGCAAGACGACTCTTGCGCACATCATTGCCCGCGAGATGGGATCGAACCTCCACTGCACGAGCGGCCCGGTCCTTGAAAAACCCGGTGACCTTGCGGCCATCCTCACGCTCCTCAAGAGGGGCGACGTCCTTTTCATCGACGAGATACACAGGCTCCACACGGTCATCGAGGAGATCCTCTACCCCGCCATGGAGGATTTCTGCATCGACGTGATGATCGGCGAGGGACCAAGTGCCAGGTCCATCAAGATCACGCTCGAACCGTTCACGCTCGTGGGGGCAACCACGAGGGTCGGGCTCCTCGGCTCACCGTTCCGGGACAGGTTCGGTCTCGTGGTCAGGTTAAACCTCTACAGCACCGGGGAACTGGCACAGATCGTCACGCGGAGCGCAGGGATCATGAAGATACCGATCCTGCCTGACGGGGCGCTCGAGATAGCGAAGAGGAGCCGCGGCACTCCCCGGATCGCGAACAGGCTCCTGCGGAGGGTCGGGGACTACGCCCTTGTCCGGGGTGACGGTACGGTTTCCCGCGAGGTTGCGGACCAGGCTCTCACTCTCCTTGGGGTCGACGGGCTCGGACTCGACGAGGTGGACAGGCGGATCCTGCATACCATCGTCAACCAGTTCGGCGGCGGGCCGGTGGGCTTAAAGACGATTGCCATCGCCGTCGGTGAGGACAGTCGCACGATCGAGGACGTTCACGAGCCGTACCTCATCCAGGCAGGTCTCATCAAGCGAACTCCCAAGGGAAGGGAGGCCACTCCGGCGGCAAGGGGTCATATTTCACGGCAGTGGTGGTAATCCGGGGAGGTAAATTCGCCCTTTTGGGGATCTAATATAAATACCTGGAGAGATTATCGGAAAATATACCATTATCCTGCCGAACCGGAGGGGAGTCTCCCCGATGGCGGGGGAGCCGGGGAGGACAGGGGATGGGGGATTGGCAATGCGCGTGGCATGGAGGGGTGGGCGTCTTTTACGAGGACGTCCTGTACGACAACCGGGTATTTGTATCCTGCTCACCGTTCTGCTGGTCATCTGCCTGCCAGCGGGAGCAGCAACGGTCTATGCAAGGGACTGCACGATCCCTGCACCCGGGGAGTCGGGGGAATGCGTCATCGTGCTGGACGAGGTCTCTGCAGGACTCTCGGAGTTCGAAGTCACGGTCAGGATCGAGGACCCGCACGTTGGAACCATCACTTCGGTGAAGTTTCCTTCTTTTGCCCGGCTCAACAGCCGGAGCAAAGTTCCTGCAGGTTCCGTGACGCTCAAGGGTGCAGATACGAACAACATCGTCCGGCCGGGTGACAGGAACGTCATCCTCGCCACGCTCGGGATCCGCGGGGATGCAGCCGGAACAACCCCTATACAGGTGACTGTGCTTGGGATGAAGGACGATGGCGGAACGCCCTATACAGTACCCGGCATGAACGGGAGACTTGTCGTTCTCCCACAAAACCCGGTTTCCGGAAATGGGGATGTGACCGATACGGCCGGGTCTTTGCCCTTTTCGGATATCAACGGCCCCCCTGGAGGCCATTCGGGAGATTTGTTGCACCCCGGTGACGCCGAGTCCGGTCCTGTCAATACAGAGGTTCCAACGCAGACCCTGACCCCAACCCCCACTCCGACAATGACGCCGACCCTGACCCCGACGCCAACTCCCACACCGACTCCCACGTTGACAGTTACTCCGACCCTGACCC
>Ga0067045_1003773_pt1 | contig 26244 bp, 24 predicted proteins | sample TerdegcTABiofilm_FD_59184 | JGI IMG/M metagenome (GOLD analysis project Ga0067045, IMG submission 59184) | Combined Assembly of (Gp0054472, Gp0054536) Wastewater bioreactor microbial communities from Singapore -Terephthalate degrading... | reverse complement strand
AATTTCCCATTCCCATTCCTCTTGCACCGAATCCCATTCTACTGAATGAACCGGGTAAACTGCTAATTGCGGAGAATTCCGGTTGAGCATTCGCAACACTTAATGTAATTAGTATTATCGCTAAAAACTTTTTCACTTTACCGTTTTTCCTTTTCTACATTAAAACCATAATTTTGCCGAACAGAGGATTATCCGACCCTAAATCAATTCGATAAAAATAGACTCCGTTAGGAACAATTTTACCGCTCTCATCTCTTCCATCCCAATTTTCAAATTGTTCTTCGCTTTGACCTCTTGGTGCATTCTGTATTAATGTTCTTACTAAGTTCATTCCGAAATCAAANATTCTAATTGTAACATTTATACTTTTTTCTGTGGAATATTTTATTCTTGTTGATCTTGATAAAGGCGAGAATGGATTTGGGAAAGCAAAACTTTCATTTTTAACAGTATATTCGCCTGATTTCAAAAATATTTTCCAACTGCCGTTCCACATATTCTTTTTATCTTCGTAGCGAACTAAACCATTCGACAAAGAACCAACCCATATATATGCAATCTCGTTATTAATTAATTGTGATTGAGCTGCACGAAAATGTTTTGTATTAACAGGAATTTTTGTAGCATCATCATAAATTTCCGGTGCGGCTAACCAGGTGTTTCCATTATTACTTGAACGAAACAAACCATCCTGTGTTGCAACTATTACATCAGCAAAACCACTTGTGATCGGACGGAAAGTAATATCCATTGCACGAGAGTTTGGTAATGTAATCTTCCAATTTTTCCCGCCATCAAATGAATAACTTACAGCCCAGAATTCTGTTTGACCTTCAGCTTTCCAGGTTGCAGCCCAAATTGAATTATCGTACTGATTATATGAAATTTTCCATATATGATTTCCGCTAATAGGATTAGTCTGGTTTGTTCTGTTCATTTTTGTCCAGCTAATACCTCCATCTGTGGATTTGTTAATTCCACCACCCGTACCAACATAGAGGGTATCGTCACCAACAACACTAATGGAAACAGGTATATGATTGTTATTCCCTTTCTCTCCGGCTTTTGGACGAAGTTCAAAATTCAAAACGTCGGTTGGTTTTATTGAATTTAGGTTATCGGGGGGTAAAATAACTCTCTTCCAGGTCTTTCCCATATCTGTTGATTTTCTCAAACCACCAGCTCGCGATACAATCCATACTGCATCTTTTGTTATCCCGATTCCATATGTAAAATTTTGTCCCACTACTGTAACAGGAGTAGCTTTGATAACATTATTACCATATTGAATTAATGAATCTGCCATAGCATCAACAGGTTGACTAATTTTGACCCATGTATTTCCATTATCAGTGGAATAAGCTAATCCCTCTCCTTGCCCATCCGAAGAACCACCTATGTTTATTGATGACCAGAGTGCAGTCCAGATTACTCCGTTCTTATATGCTATTGCAGAAATACTTTTATCTCCAAAAGGATCCTTTTGAAAATAATTTGTCCATGATGCACCATTATCAGTTGATTTGCTTAAACCTTTGGATGTTCCGAGCCAAATTGTATTATCCTGAATTAGAATTCGTTCTGCTGTATTACCGGTTGGATAAGTATCATTAATTTTAGAAAGATTCTTGTACGTCAACTCGTAATTGAGAGGTATTCCTTGCCCAAAGGAATTGATGATACAGATTAAATATATGAGAAAGATTTTTTTCATTTCAGTTAACTGTCATTAGATGAATGATTACGTTGCTAAGATTTCCACTTTTATCTTTTGCCTGGAATTCAAATTTCCATTGACCTGTTTGAGTGGTAGCAGAAAAAGAATTCTTGAAGGAGTATATTCCATCACCAGCGTTGGCATCGCCGAATGTATTGAAATTACCATCATCCACCATAAGGAAATAACCTAATCCATTTTGTGGATCAACAAGAGAGCCATCAGGTCGGAATAATTTGAAATAGACCTGAGAAATGTCACCTAATCCGTTGCCATCTTCTACCTTAATTGTAAAAATAAATGATTCTCCTCGTGATACAGAATTTGGGATAGTAAGATTTGAAATTATTGGAGGATAGCTAACCTGATTATTATTGTAGTTAAAAAAATGTGAGGCAACTTTGGTTAAATTTTCTGAAACAGGTCTAACATTATCTTCAACAAAATAATCGATAAAATATTTCCCGTTTGAAAATTTCTTGCTAATCCCAACTTTGGCAGAATAAATATTGTCGTTAGCTTTTTGATCACCACTTGTTGAAATATTCCCATTATCAAACATCTGAGTTGATGATGTTATTGTTGTGCTTCCATCATCAGATTTAATTTGCAACCATACTTTACCAATATATTTAGAATCTTCAAATTCAATAGTAGTTACCAGTATAGAATCGGTTGAAGAGTAGCTGAAATTACTTGGTGCTGAAATTGTTTTTACTTTGTTATACAGGGAAGTTTGTTCTACTATACCATCTTGAATTTTTTCACAAGCTATCAATTGAAATAAAAAAATTGCAATGAATGCATTTAAATAAATGTTCCTAAAAGTTCTTAAATGATTCTGGAATGTTTTTTTGATATGTAATAAAAAAAGAAAAATCATAGAAATATTGCCTTCTCCAAGAAATAACTAAATACAAAAATTAAAGTAGCAAAGTTTCTATAATTTTTCCCTTTTGACTGGGACAAAAGTAGAAATAGCATTTTTAATTGTCAAGATAATTTAATTTCCAACTACTATTACATTGTTATAATAAAAGGTGATGGCGAAAAAGAAAGTACTAATATTAAGATCGCAAAATATCCAAGGATCATTCTGGTTGTATTAAGTTTTTCAAAATAAGGAACAGGAGGATGCTTCACTTTTATGAAAAAATAGAGAATGAATCCCCACAAAAGCCATCCGGTCCATCCGAAACCAAGATCGTAATTTAGTAAGGAACCTAAGAGCCCCGACATCCCGAGAAAAATTAATCCTAACATCGAAATGCTTGCTATCGCTTCATGTATCTTTGGTCCGAACATGCTGAAAATAATATGTCCACCATCTAATTGTCCGACCGGCACAAGATTCATTGCAGTGATAAAAAGACCAAACCAACCGACACATAAATATGGATAATGATAAATCTCAGACATCGGAGGAACAAATTCTTTTGAATTAGTAAAAAGTGATCGAAGAATTTCAAATAAAAAAGTGCTTCCAAATTCAAGATGAATTCCATCTTTGCCATACTCAGGTGAAAAATAATCCGGGTGAATTTGTAAAATATAATCGACTGATGGTAAATGTGTGAATCCATAAATCAAGACAACTGTACTTGCGATAAAACCGGCAATAGGACCGGCAACACCAATATCGAACATGGCTTTATTATTAGGTATAACAGATTTAGTTTTTATGACTGCGCCCATTGTACCGAAATTGAAAAATCCCGGCAATGGTGGAAACGGGATATAATACGGAAGAGTTGCTTTTACTTTGTGATAAACCGCTGCAAAATAATGACCGAACTCATGAAATGTTAGAATTACCAGAATAGATATTGCGTATGGAAGACCTTTAACCATATCACTAAATTCATAAGGACCCATCTTTCCTGTGGTCCATTCCATTCCGGCAATAATTGTTGTAATAAATGTAATTACAAATAATGCGATATGAATGAGAAATGATTTTCTTTTTGGTTTATCATCAAAAAGAGATTGTGCTGAAAATGAATTATCGTCCGGCATAATTATAAATCCATATTAATACCAATTGCAGAATAAGTTTTGTTGAAATCAAAATATTCACCGTGTATGCTTTTACCTGAATAGTAATTAAAATAAAGACTAATTCCTCTTCCTTCCGGTTTACCGAATTTAATTCCGGTTATAAAAGAATGATTAGCAGAATATTTATCGATATTAATCAACTTAAAATCATATCCAACGAATGGAGTAAAGTCCTCCGAAAGCAATTCCTTACCAAAATAATCGAAACCAAGCTGATAACTATCCTTACCAAGATTATCAGGTGTTACATGAAATAGATAAGTTAAACCACCATAAATTCGGAGCTTATTAAATTTTACGTAAGGCATCAATTCCATAAATTCTCTGCTATACACACGCGGATTTAATCCATCGCGCCATTGACCCTTGGAACCATCATAATGTCCATCCACAAAATGAGCGCTAATGTGACTAATCCTTAAACGTGCACCATAATCATAATTGTCTTCAACTTTTTTGTAACTTCCATTTATTCCGAACAAGTAATCAACTGCATCAACAGGAAAGTGAAAATTCTTCTCGCCTCTTAAAAGAGTATAAGTGAAGAAATCCGCACCAAATGACCACGTGGTATTGTTATCAGTTTGATAATGAAAAATATCGATAGAATTGCCAATATCGAGTCGTAATTCATTTTTAGAAAGCTGAAATAGAAAACCAATTTTAGGCTCAATTGAATTTGCTGCGAAAGGTTGAACATTAAGATTTCCCGGAAATAAATCTAATGCCTGAGCAAATGTTGTAATGTGAATTAAGAATAGTAAACCAATAAATTTCTTCATATCAATATTTGAATAAATTATAGAAAAGATCGCACTTAAAACTAATTTTAGCTGAATCATTGTACATTTTCAATTATCCATTATCAATTCTCAATTGCCTAAAACTCTCTTCCCTTCCATTTTACAGTTCGATTCAGTAAAACCACAAAAGGAAGAAGCAATACATAAATGATAAAATAAATCTCGAAAGCAAAAAAATGACTCAGGCGCAACTTTAATTTTAGTTTCTTAAATACTGGTGAAAGAAAAAAATAATCTATACACAATTTTAAGAGGCACAAATATAAAGCCGAAGTAGAGAAAAAGAAAGGTGTTAGTAGAATACATGCATTAGAAAGATAACCCCAGAACATAACCAAATAACCAATTAAGTCGCTTTCAACTCCACCGACTCCCCAGCGTTTTTTCTGCCAGTAAAGTGATTTAATATCCTTACACGCTTTTGATGTAACCAGTCCCCCGGCATTCAATGGATATATAATTTTATATTTCTTCAAATCATTTATTGCCATTAGTAAATTAAAATCTTCCGTAACAGAGAATTTTAATTTTTCATAGCCGCCCACTTCGTCATAAGCCGATTTTCTGTAAGACATATTATTGCCAATACAGCTCAAAGGTTTTTTCAAATTAATTGTGCCGGCTGCAACAGTTAACAGATAGATAAAATCAATTGCTTGCATCCCTTGAAATGCTGTTTTATCTTCTTGTGTTGTGTAACCTCCAACAAAACCAACATCAGCGTGATAATACGATGCGAGAGTCTTTGCCCATGTAGGCGAAACAATACAATCAGCATCTGTTGTTAGAATTACTTCACCTTTTGAAATCTTTATTGCATTTGCAAGAGCATTTGTCTTCCCCTTCAATGAACCGATTGATTCATTTGGAATAATCGACTTAAACTTACTTTTCCCCGAGATGAATGAATCTATAATCATACCGGTATTATCAGTCGAGTGATCATTTACAATAATAATTTCGATTTTATTTTCAGGGTAATCCAATTTATCTAGTGAATTGAGACAATCTATAATATTTTCTTCTTCATTTCTTGCAGCGACAATTACCGTTATAACAGGGAAGTCTTCAACTTTTAATTTGGGAAATTTATAACCTGCCCCAATTGTAAAAATGATAAGTTCGATAAAATAAAATGAGATACCAATTAAAAATATTGCTTCAAAAAATGTCATGACCGGCTTTCAATTAGACAGTTAAATATAAATAATATTACCAAGCTAAACATTATATTGCATGTTAGATTTCTTCCTATTATAAAGAAAAAATCAAATGCCAGATAAGATAAGACCGCTTAAACGCTTCGGACAAAATTACCTAATCGATAATAATATCATAAATAAAATTGTTGAAACGTTCGATCCTTTATCAGACCAAACTATTATTGAAATTGGACCGGGCACAGGTGCATTAACCAAATCTTTGTTCGATAAAATTGGTCCATACACGGTAATTGAAATCGATACTAGAGTCATAGAGATATTAAAGAATGAATTACCCGGACTCCGAATTATTAATAAGGATTTTTTGGATATCGATCTAAAAGAATTGGCTGAACCAAATAAAAAGTTGAGAATTATCGGTAATATACCATACAATATAACCTCATCAATAATCTTCAAATTATTTTCTAGCAGAAATTTTGTCTCCGATGCTTTGCTAATGGTTCAATATGAAGTGGCAAAAAGAATGACAGCTCAACGTGGAACTAAGGACTATGGAATCTTAAGTGTTCTACTGGATTATTTTACGCAGACAGAAATCTGTTTTAAAATCTCACCGAATGTTTTCTATCCCAAACCTAATGTATGGTCTGCTATTGTCCATCTTAGGTTTGATAAAGACGCAGATAAATCAATTAATGATGATAATTTTATTAAAGTTGTAAAAGCATCATTCGGCAATAGAAGAAAAACTTTAAAAAATTCTCTTAGCAATAGCATATTTAGCGACAAAATTAGTAAAGTAAAAAACTTTCCATTAGAGAAGCGAGCCGAGGAACTGACTACAGATGATTTTATTACACTGACAAGATTATTGGTTGAGAGTAATAGTTGAGGTTAATCTATGTTTTTATTTTTTTCTTTTGGGAATTGATAATAGCAACATACATGTATTGGATAAGAAATTTTAATCTTTGTTTAACTTTATACTGTAACTCATTAATAGCAATCGGGAAATGAAACGATTTATTCCTTTGCTTTATAATTTATCAGCGACGGACATTGTTGTAATTAGTTTTTGTTTGTTTCTATCCGCACTTAATATATTTTTTTTGCACAGAGTTGAATACTGGTATCTCAATCTTGCAGTAAATTTAGCAATCATAGCTTTCATTTTTTTTGTAGCGTACAAATTAAAAAAAGGTAATTCCGCTCTATGGAACCAGATTCATTACTGGTACCTGGTACCATTGGTTTTTCTTTTTTTCAAAGAGCTCTATCTAATGGTTGATCCGATACGCCAACTTATTTACGATGACATATTGATTAAGATTGATAGATGGATTTTTGGATTTGACCCTACGGTTGAATTATACAAAATAGCAAATCCATATTTGACCGAACTGTTACAAATAGTCTATGCAACATTTTTCTTTTTGCCAGTTATATTAGGCATCGATCTAATATTAACTCGAAAGATCAAGGCGCTGGATTATAGCGCATTCATAATTGTTTTCGGATTTATTCTGTCGTTTATCGGTTATTTGCTGGTTCCGGCAATCGGTCCACGATTTACGCTTCATAATTTCTCTGCCAATGATGTTGAATTACCGGGACTCTTCTTAACTGATTTCTTGAGGGAAATAGTAAATTCTGGTGAATCAATTCCATCCGGTACAATTAATCCGGCACAATTAGTGCAAAGAGATGTATTCCCGAGCGGACATACACAAATAACTTTACTTGTTATGGTTCTATCTTTAAAATTTGGAAGCCGCTTAAAATATTTTTTTCTTATTAATGGAACATTGCTGATATTTGCAACTGTTTATCTAAGGTATCACTACGTTATAGATTTAATTGGCGGAGTTGTTTTCATGCTTTTTACGTTATGGTGCGGTAAATACATATATAACTGGTGGGATCAAAAAAGGATTTTTATAGAACCGGATTAATTCGATCATTTCCGGTTAGGTTAAAATTCCGGCATCAACTTTTTGAATTGTTTCAACAATTAAATAAAAGTATCTATCGAGTGAACAGTTTGCATCTTCGCGTAAATAACAATAACCGTCAGGATCCTGTGCGAGACAAACATGACAAACTGTTTGTTTCATGTTTTTATATATTTTTGTGAGTTCTTCATTTTCATTTTTATGAATGACCTCAACAATTTGAGGAAGAAAGAGTTCGACAGCACAAGCTTCTTTTTCATTAAGTGTGCAGCGCCCTTTTTCGTTTGAGTCCACACAAATGGCACAGATATTTTGTTTTATAGCTTTTAAGTATTTATCCATTATAATGACTTCATTTTATTTACATTAAAAAGTAGTAATTAATTTTCTAAAATGGAAGAAACAAGAAATAAAAAAGAACAGGTAAGACGAATTTTTGACTCTATCTCTCATAAATATGATTTCTTAAATCATTTTCTGAGTTTTGGCGTGGACTTTTATTGGCGTAAGAAAGCAATTGAGTGGACAGGTATGAATGAAAATTCTGTTCTGCTTGATATTGCATGCGGAACCGGTGATTTTTCAATCGCAGCTAATAAATCAGGTGTTTATAACATTTTCGGTGCAGACTTATCTTTGAACATGTTGAAACTCTTTGATAAAAAAGCCAAATGGATTATCGGGAAAAAAACTCAATGTGTTGCAGAATTTCTTCCATTCAAAAACGAATCGTTTACAAATATCACCGTAGCATTTGGTGTGCGAAATTTTTACGATATACTCGAAGGTTTTAAGCAATTTAACAGAGTACTTAAAGTAAACGGCAAAGCAACAATACTCGAGTTCAGGTTGCCTACAAACACATTGATTAGAAAACTTTATTTAGTTTATTTCAATAAAATCCTTCCGTTCATCGGTAAAATTATTTCGAAAGACCGTGAAGCATATACCTATTTGCCGGAGTCTGTAAATGAATTTGATGAAAAAGTAAATCTCGTGGAGTTGCTTAAACAAAGCGGATTCGCCAAAGTAGAAAAGTACTCACTTACATTTGGCTTAGTGCAGATTGTAATTGCTCAAAAATGATAAACCGGTGATAGTAAGAGAGTTGATGAAAAGATTTTCACCAAACTCTTGATTCAAAGAATTATCAACGATTCCGGTATCAAGACTTATTGATAAGTCTTCTTTATCTCTTCAACTTTATGACGTTTATAATCCGAAACACCTACCATCAGACCGGCAGTTGTTATAACAGCTCCAATTATTTGGTAGCTCGTAACATTTTCACCAAATAAAAACATTACAAATGGGATTATCGCCAGATAAACATTTGTATAAGGAACCCAAAAGTGAGCTGCAAACTTAGCTAATTTGAAAAATCCGAAACTGTAGATATAACCAGATAAACCGGCAAGTACTATAAAAAGTATCGGCCACCAATTTTTGGGAATAATTGTGCCGTCAAACAAAGAAAAGAATCTGTGATATTCTGTTGAGGATATTAACTTCTTAATCTCTTCCTGTTGCTGCAAATTAGTGTTTTCAACTAAATGATAGTCAGCATCTTTCTTAACATAATAATTCGATAAGAATGTTTTTTGCTCATCATTAAGTTTTGTTAGTATTCTCGTTTCATAAGTTACCGAATCAACTTTTTCAGGGAGATTAACATTCATCATGTTGCCAATCAATGGGATGATTAAAAGTGCGAGAGTAATAAATAACATTTTCCAGATTTCGCGCCAGACTACAAGTGCGTTTGGTCCGACACCCGGAAATGCTGTCTGAACAGTTTTATTGTTAAGTATTTGTTGTGAACATAAACAACAATTGATAATTATAATCCATGTAATTGCTGTTCCATCGAGCACGGCACGGGGATCGGTTACACCTCCAAAAATTCTTGGCAGATATGGAATAGTCAAACCGGTTATCACAAGTAAAATTCCTATCCAGTGTTCTTTTCTTATCGGAGCATCAAAAAGAAATTTACCAAAGAAAGGTAAGAATGCGAGATAAACATTTACATAAGGCGCAAAAACATGTGGTGAGTAATAACGCGGCAAATAAAAAAATCCGATGTTCTCTATTATACCTGTAAATGCGCAGATGATAATTGTTACCATCGAAAGTAAACCCGGCCATAAATATTTTATTTTTTTACCACGGATTACTTCTATTATAACAGCTATAAGAGCCCAGACTAACTTCGATAATTCACGCCACCATGTCATTACACCGGGAGAAACACCTACCGGTTGATTACCAACAAACCTTTTTTGATTACCCATCCAGTTGAGAACATACTGTCCGCCTAAAGCACCGTTTATAATTGAAAGCCACAGAATAATTATTAACCATTCCATATTGACCGCCTTATAGCTTTAGAAATATTTCCTTAAATGAAATAAAAATTTTTAGATTAAGTAAGAAATAATTTACTCAACTTTTCTTTCATCAAATTGAATGAATTAGCACGATGACTGATTTTATTTTTTAAGTCGAGATCCATTTCGCCAATTGTAATTTGATAACCATCAGGAATAAAAATCGGATCATATCCAAAACCTTTGGAACCACGCTGTTCTTTAATTATTACTCCATGTAATTCACCTACTGTCTCAATTTTATTTTGCCCATCGTAAAAAACCGCCGTACTTACAAATTTGGCTCTGTGTGGTTCTGGAAAATTTGAAAGTTCCAGAATTACTTTTTTGTTATTGTCATCAAAGGTACAGTTCTCGCCAGCGTAGCGCGCAGATATTACCCCGGGTCTTCCGTCAAGTTGGTCAATTAATAGTCCTGAATCATCAGCAAGTGTAGGTTCATTATAGTGATCGAAAACAGCTTTGGCTTTTAACCAGGCATTCTCAGAAAATGTTAATCCTGTTTCGTCAACTTCTATATCGTTTCCAAGGTCATAAAGAGAAATAATTTCGAATGGCGATTTGTAGAAAATATTTTTTACTTCTTTAACTTTACCTTGATTCTGACTTGCGAAAATTATTTTCAAGGATTCCCCGAATTATTCTGTAATTAAGCACGATTAATTAATTTATTTAATTCTGCTTTCCCATCAGTTATTAATTTCTGTTCATCATAAAGAATATTTCTCCCATTATCAACGATAAGTTCTCCATCGATGAAAACAAATTTAACAGATTCTTTATTCGAAGAGTAGACAATTTTTGAGTATACAGAATCTTCATAATTATTCAATGGTTGATCGGCTTTATCTATATCTAAAAGAACTAAATCAGCTTTTTTACCTTCCTCAATGCTTCCAATTTCATTTTGCATATGTAATGCTTTTGCACCATCTATAGTTGCTAATTTGAAAACCGTTTTTGCATCCATCGATGTTGGTCCGTGTATCGGTTTTTGAATCATCGCAGCAAGATGCATTTCTTTAAATACACTTAAGGAATTATTGCAAGGCGCACCATCGGCACCCAATGAAACAGATATACCGTTTTCTAACATGTAAGGAATATTTGCTATGCCGCTTCCAAGTTTAAGATTAGAAGAGGGACAATGAGCAACCCGAACATTATTTTTCTTTAACGAATCATACTCCAAGTTATTCAAGTGAATACAATGAGCCAGAACTGTCCTTTCGTTTAATATCCCAATGGAATCGAAGTATTCTATGTTGTCTTTACCATGCATTTGTCTTACAACTTCCAATTCCTTTTTATTTTCTGATGCATGTGTATGAAAAAACGAACCCTGAAAATCTTTCATCATTTCATTTGTCTCTAATAATAATTTTTCTGAACAGGATAAAACGAATCTTGGTGCAAATGCATATTTTATTTTACCATTATTAGTATTATGAAATTCTTTAGCATATTGATATGAAGATTCAATCCCCTCCTTTGTCGATTCGCAAAAAACAGGATACAAATTATTCATATCAATCATACATTTACCGGCAAATGCTCTAATACCTGATCTGTTAAGCTCTTCAAAAATTACATCCTGGTGGCGTAATGTTCCCATATCTACAATAGTAGTAGTTCCACCGGAAATTAATTCATTTAAACCAAGCTGAACGGAAATCCTTAAAGAATTCTTATCGTGAGAATTTTCGAAAGGAAATATTTTCTTTTGCAACCAATCAAGTAGTTCAAGGTCGTCGGCTAATCCTCTAAATAAAGTCTGACAAAGATGAATATGTGTTTGAACAAATCCGGGAACAAGAGTAAGATTTTCAAACCGGAATATTTCTCCATCATAATTGTCTAAATCAAATTCTTTTACAGATGCAATCTTAGTTATAAGATTATCCCGGATTTCAATTGCATGATTAGCGAGGACTCTTTCAGCCCTATCTACTGTTACAATAATTTTAGGAATAATAAGCTTATTCGTCTTTCTTTTTTTCATTGAAGATCTCATCCATTTTTTCAACTGCATATCTTAAGTGCGGAATTACAATTGAACCTCCGACAATCAATGCTATATTGAAAGATTCATATAATTCCTGTTCCGTTGCTCCTTCCTGAATGGAACGATCGATATGATAAAGTATACAATCGTTGCAACGTAAAACCATCGAAGCAACTAATCCCATTAATTCTTTCGTTTTTGCCGGTAAAGCGCCATCAATATATGCTTTATTGTCCAGAGCAAAAAATTTATTAAAATCCCTGAAACCCGAATTAAGAATTCTTTCATTCATTTCAGTTCTGTATGTGCGAAATTCATTTACTGTTGTTTTCATATTACCTCTTTAAATGCGTGTTAATTCCCTCTTTAAAAATTTTCCCGTAATGCTATCGGGATTCATACTAACTTCTTCCGGAGTACCGGTTGCAATTATTCTGCCTCCGTATTCACCGCCGCCCGGACCTAAATCCACAATGTAATCTGCAACTTTAATTACATCGAGGTTATGTTCTACTACAATTACAGTATTCCCCTTTTCAACTAATTGTGATAATACATTTAACAATATTCGAACATCTTCAAAATGCAAACCGGTTGTAGGTTCATCCAGAACATACAATGTTTTTCCTGTGCTAACTTTACTTAGTTCTGTCGCTAATTTAACTCTTTGTGCTTCACCGCCGGATAAAGTTGTAGCTTGCTGACCCAATCGCAAATATCCTAAACCTACATCATGCAGAGCTTGAATTTTTCTGCTGATGGTAGGAAAATCCTGAAAAAATTCCAAAGCATTTTCAATCGTCATGTCGAGTACATCTGAAATTGATTTTGTTCTATACAAAATTTCAAGGGTTTCTCTGTTATATCGTTTGCCATTACACGATTCACACGTTACATAAACATCCGGTAAGAAATTCATTTCAATTTTTTTTACACCATCGCCTTCACACTCTTCGCATCTTCCACCGGCAACATTAAAACTAAACCTTCCGGCTGTGTATCCTCTCATCTTCGATTCCGGTAATTGTGCAAACAAATCCCTGATGTGTGTAAATAACCCTGTGTAAGTCGCCGGATTTGATCTCGGTGTTCTACCAATTGGAGACTGATCTATTTCAATTATCTTATCAATATGCTCCAGGCCTTTTACTTCTTTATAATGAAGCGGAACTACTTTTGAATCATATATTTTTTTAAAGAGAATTTTTACAAGTGTTTCATTTATCAAAGAGGACTTTCCGGATCCGCTTACACCCGTTACAGCAGTGAATAAACCAATAGGGATTTTAAGATTTACTTTTTGCAGATTATTTCCTGTTGCCCCGATTAATTCAATAAACTTTCCGTTGCTTTTTTTTCTTTCCTTTGGAATTTCAATTCTCTTTTTGTTTTTAAGGTATTGAATCGTTAGAGAATTAACACCATTTTTCGATTTAACAACTTCTTCGGTATTCCCTCTAACACAAACTTCTCCACCATGTTCTCCGGCATCAGGACCAAGATCTATGATATAATCCGAGCTTTCAATTGTTTCTCTATCATGCTCAACTACAATAACTGTATTGCCAATATCTCTTAGATTCTTCAATGAGTTTATCAATTTTACATTATCGGATTGATGAAGCCCGATACTCGGTTCATCCAGCACGTACAATACACCTGAAAGTTGTGAACCGATTTGTGTTGCCAGTCTAATCCTTTGTGATTCACCACCGGAAAGAGTGCTTGCTCTTCTATCTAATGTTAGATAATCAAGTCCTACATTTATCAAAAACTCTAATCTCGATGTAATCTCTTTAAGTATTTGCTTTGCAATAATTTCTTCTCTGCCGGTTAGTTTCAATGTCTTAAAAAATTGTGAACATTTTTCGATTGATAAAAACGTTACATCGGCAATGTTTAGGTCGTTAATCTTAACCGCAAGGGATTCTTTTTTTAGCCGTCCGCCCTTACATGTTGAGCAGGTTTTAGTGTTCATGTAAGATTCTGCCCATTCGCGTATTTTACCCGAAGATGTATTATCGTAGTAATGCTTGATATAATTTAGTACACCGCCGAATTTGTGCATGTAAGTGACGGTTCTTCCGCCACCATAAGTATATTTAAATGGAATTTTTTCTTTTGAACCGTGTAAAAGAATATTCCACTGTTCGTCTGTAAGTTTATTAAAAGGTGTGTCGTAAGTAAATCCGAACTTCTCAGCAATGCTTTCCAGTTGATTAAAAAACCAGATGTTACGCGGTTTGCCAAGTGGAGCTAACCCTTCTTGATTAATTGTCTTTTCCATATCCGGGATAATCAGATTAATATCAAGTTCTTTCTTTTCTCCAAGCCCATCGCATTCGGGACATGATCCATAAGGAGAATTAAACGAAAATGAATTGGGCGCTAATTCCTGGAAACCAATTCCGCAGTGTGCACACGCGAAGTTTCTACTATACCAATAGTCTTGGTCACCGTCATTGATTATTAAATTACCATTTCCATAATTCAATGCTACTTCTACAGATTGCCTGATCCGGTAACGTGAGGTAGAATTTACTTTCATCCTGTCAATTACAATTTCGATATCATGCGTTTTATATCTGTCAACTTTGAAATCATCTATAAGTTCTTTTAACTCACCATCAACCCTAACTCGTAAGAATCCATCCCTAATTATTTCCTGGAAAAGTTCTTTGTAATGACCTTTTCTCCCTCTTACAACCGGTGCCAGCACTTGAATCTTTTTTTCATCAAATTCATTTAATATTGTTTCAATTATTTGATCCGATGATTGCTTATCTACCGGTCGGCCGCAATTATAACAATATACTTTTCCAACCCTTGCATAAAGCAACCTGAGGTAATCATAAATTTCTGTTACCGTTCCAACTGTAGATCTAGGATTTCCGGCTGTTGATTTTTGCTCTATTGAAATTGCCGGACTTAAACCCTCTATTAAATCAACATCGGGTTTTTCTAACATGTTCAGGAATTGACGTGCATACGATGAAAGTGATTCGATATATCTTCTTTGTCCTTCGGCATAAATTGTATCAAATGCTAACGAGGACTTCCCCGAACCGGATAGTCCCGTTATTACTACAAATGAGTCCCGGGGAATCTCAAGATCAACGTTTTTGAGATTGTGTTCCCTGGCGCCCTTGATTAATATTTTATTAAACAGTTCCATTTTGATAAATTTGCCAAAGTTCAATTTGTTATTTTAGATAAACGAAAAACTAAAATCAATTTTTCTAAAACAATTTTTTGAGCCAATTACCTTTTAATATCACAACAATTTTGAATCCTGAAGAATTCCGGTTCAAAGAAAAAGGATCTCTCTTTATCTCCCGAGTCTTTCATGTGGAATCGGATGAATCTGCAATCGATTTAATTAAAGAGAGCCGCAAAAAATTTTTTGATGCCACTCATAATTGTTATGCATATAAATTTGCTGATGGCAAAACAAAATATTCTGACGATGGTGAGCCAAATGGAACCGCCGGCTTAAGAATATTGAATGCCATTAATCATGAAAATCTTTTTAACATTTTAATTGTTGTTACCAGATATTTTGGCGGAACTAAATTGGGGATTGGTCCGCTTGGTAAATCATATTACGACTCTTCATTCAATGTTATTGATAAAGCTAAAAAAATTTCCCAGAAACTTTACACCGGAGTAACTATATCATTTCATTATGAATTTGCTAACCTTGTGCACAGAACAATAGCAAATCATATGGTCAAAATTGAAGAAACTTCCTTCGATAATTCAACAAAAATAATTGCTTCAGTTCCCTCAGATCGAATTGATAAATTTTCAAAAGAATTAATGGACAGTTCATTACTGAAAGTGGAAGTAAAGAATAACCAGACCTTCCGTTACCTCTAAATCCTTGGATTTTCAATAATTTCACTGAAAAGGAAAAATATTTAATCAGAAAGTGATATTTTATTTGATTTTCTTAATAAATCGGTCTAATTTTATGTAGACTAAATCTAAATAATGAGCAAATTTTAGTGATACATCAAGAAGCAATAGAAGAATTCCGGCAATATCTTAAAAAAGAAAATCATCGAATTACACCTGAAAGATTTGAAGTACTTGACTTTGCATTAGATTACGAAGGTCATTTTGGAGCCGATGAATTGTATGTTAAAATGAAGAGTAATAACTCCAATGTCTCGCGTGCTACTGTATATAATACCTTAGAATTACTCGCTTCCTGTGATTTACTCTCGAAAAGAAATTTTGGCGAAAACAAAACTAGATACGAATCGAATTATGATAGAAAGAGCCACGACCATCTTATTTGTATTAATTGTGGAGCAATCAAAGAATTTACGGAACCGAAAATTGAAAAAATTGTAAAGGAAGTATCCGAAAAATTAGGATTTGACCCAACCGGTCATTCATTCAATATTTTTGGCAAATGTTCGAATATTAACTGTAAGCATAATAAAAATGCCTAACAATACATTAGATAAAGCTAAAAAAGGAAAGATTGTTACAATTGTAAATTTACCAACCGGTAACATCCGCCCTCAATTAATTCGTCTGGGGCTAACAGAAGGAAGTACAATTAAATGTGTAGAAAGATTACCCGGTGGAACTATAGTAGTTCAAAAAAATCGTCAGGAAATTGCTGTTGGTTTTGATCTTGCAAAGAAAATTAAAGTGATTCTACAATAAAGGTTTTTATGAAATCTGATAATATTATTAGCAACGGACATAGTGGTAAACTGAATTTTGATAATCCTGTTAATGAAATTGAAATTAGGGAAAAGGTTGTTTTAGTCGGCAATCCTAATGTTGGTAAGTCCTGTATTTTTAATTTTATGAGCGGAATGTATGTTGATGTTTCTAACTTCCCCGGTACAACTGTATCAATTACAAAAAGTAATTTTAATGGTAAAGAGATTTTTGACACACCCGGCATTTACGGAGTATCTTCATTTAATGATGAAGAAAGAGTTGCCAAAGAAATTATTCTCGATTCAGAAATAATTATAAACGTTGTTAATGCTCTACATCTAGAGAGAGATTTATTTTTGACTCTTCAGTTAATTGACATGGGTAAAAAAGTATCTGTCCTATTAAATTTTGCTGATGAGATTAAGAAACGGAAAATAAAAATTGATACACAAAAACTATCCGAGCTATTAGGTGTAGAAATCATAGAGACTTCTGCTATCAACAAGACAGGTTTGGATAAAATTGATTTTGCAATTCAGAATGCCCGGGTAGGAAATCAGGAACTTGATCTTCATTTTATGCTTCAGACACTTACCGATAAGTCTGTAACTCAGGCAGATGCATTGCTCATTCTTGAAGGTGACGAAGAAACTGCAAATAATTACAAACTTTCTAATGGAACTGCCGACCAGAGAGAAAAAATTTACATTGGCAGAAGAAATCGTGTTAATGAAATTGTTGACCAGGTAGAATATGAAGATTCTAAATCCGGCGAGTTCTTTAACAGAATGGGCAGATTATCTCTCAATCCGAAAACGGGTTTGCCTATTCTTGGAGCGATCCTTGTACTTGTTTATTTTTTTATAGGTGATTTTGTTTCTCAGCAAATTGTTGACTTTACAGAAAACACGCTGGGTAAAGGGTTATTTGAATATAACGTTAAGTCATTTGTTGCTAATTACACTCCAACTTCAATCGATGTTAGTATTTTAGATCACTCAGAAAACGTGGTAGATTTAAAAACATTTAATTTCCCCGAAGGCAAAAATGTTAATTCAACTTTGAATAAAGAGTTTGTTGAATTTTCAAAGCAACCCGGCGCTACATCGGATTTCCATTACAGTAATCCCTTTGTAAGATTATTCTTTGGCGAATTTGGCGTAATAACAATGACAATTACTTACCTTTTATTTTTATTATTCCCATTAGTAATTGGATTTTATTTTGTGATGGCGATGCTTGAGGATAGCGGATATTTACCAAGACTGGCAACAATGCTGGATAGAACATTTAATAAGATTGGATTGAATGGTAGAGCAGTAATTCCAATTATGCTGGGATTTGGCTGCATTACAATGGCAAATATTACAACCCGATTGTTGGGTTCCGAAAGAGAGAAATCAATTGTTACAGCAATTCTTCAATTTGTAATCCCCTGTTCTGCCCAACTTGCCGTAATAACTGTTCTATTAAGTGGTGCTGGAATCAAACCCTTGCTTATTTTTGTATTCGTAATAGCATCGGTCTTAATTACACTCTCTACAATACTAAATAAATTATTGCCCGGCGAAAGTACTCCTCTATTGATTGATTTACCAATTATGGGTTTTCCAAAACTTAAAAATGTTATTAAGAAAACTTATTATAGAAGCTGGGGCTTTATGAAAGAAGCTGGTTTCTGGTTCTTTATCGGCGCTTTAGCAGTAGGAATTTTTGAGATTACCGGTATATTAAAAGTTTGGCAAGATTTACTTGCGCCTTTAACTACTACATGGTTAAAACTTCCAAAAGAAGCTGCAAATGCTTTTGTAATGGGAATGGTAAGAAGAGATTTTGGTGCTGCGGGTCTTTTTGATTTGAACCTTACTTCGATGCAGATTACTGTAGCTATAATTACAATAACTTTATTTGTCCCATGTATTGCATCCTTTGTGGTAATGTTAAAAGAGCGCGGATTAAAAGAAGGCTTTATTGTGTGGGCTGGAACATGGATTACCGCTTTCTTTATCGGCGGATTAGTTGCACAAATTGTAATTTGAGTTTTGAATGAAACAGATCAACTTGCATAAATATCCTCTCATCTGGCGAAAAGACGATTTCTTCATAAAGATTTATTCATCCATTCCTAATGTTGCAACAGGAATACTATTAACCACAAGTAAAACAGCTTTTATTGTAGATCCAGGCGACGGGATTTTAAGAGATTTGAACCAGGATGTTGGACCTGAGACAATTCTAAGAGTATCGGATATATTTATTAGTCATGGTCATCATGATCATGTTGGCGGTGTTTGGTCCCTCCTTACTTACCTTTCTGTATTAAGAAGAAAATCCCCGTTAACAATTTATTTTCCAAAAGGGTGTGTAGAAATTGTTAGTATATATAAAGCATTCAAAGAGGTTTATGGGAAGGAATTAACTTATCAAATATTCTTAAAACCGATTGCTAATGAAAAAATATTTATTAGAAATTCTATAAAAATAAAACCATTTTCTGTTAATCATAGAGAACTAAGCTCCGACGGAATGACTTCATTACAAATACCTTCTCTTGGTTTTAAGTTTATTTATGATGGGAAATCGATTTGTTATGGTGGAGATACAGCTTATTCAGAAAATTTAGCAAAGTATGCCAAGAATTCTGATTTGGCAATTATTGAAGCCGGTGCAAAAGATGAAGCCGGTTCCGAGCTTCATATGACAGTTGAACAAGCCTCAAATATCGGGTCATCTGCAAAGGAATATTTCTTGGTTCATGTACCCGAATAATATTATTTTGCTCACCAAATATTTAACAATACTTATTAAGAGGAAGTAATGAAAAAATTATTTTATATAGTTTTTCTTTTGTTTGTTTCTTTTTCCATTAACGCACAGAAGACATGGAAAGATTCTGAAATTACTGCAAAGGATATAAAAGCACATATATTTTACCTTGCATCGGATAATATGAAAGGTAGATTCACCGGAACTAAGGAAGAAAAAATGGCCGGTGATTATATACAGAACCAATTCAAATCGTTCGGTCTTTCTCCATTATTCAATGGAAGCTATTTACAATCGTTCCCGTTTATAGAAAAAGTTGAATTAACAAAATCGAATTCAGTTGCTATTGAAGTAAACAAAAAGAAAACAGGATTGAAGGTAAATAAGGAATTTATTACGGCTCCATTTTCTGGAAAGAATAAATTATCTGCACCACTCGTTTTTGTTGGATATGGCATATCAGCATCAAAATTAAATTATGATGATTACTCGGGAATAGATGTAACCGGAAAAGTTGTAATTGCTTTACGTTATCATCCCGAACACGATAGTTCCCGCTCTGAATTTGATAGATATTCTACATATCGTCAGAAAGCCTCGGCAGCAAGAGATAAAGGAGCCGCCGGAATTATTTTCGTCAATGGATTCTTACCTAAGAATGATGAAGACCAATTAATGGAATTACGTTACGATGGCGCCGGTGCAATTAAAGACTTTTCAGTTGTGCAGATAAAACGAAATATATTAGACGGGTTATTAAAAACCGAAGGATTGAGCCTATTAGAACTCCAAAAGAAGATTGATATGGAGAAAAAACCATCTTCATTTGAATTGAAAAATGCTAAAGTAACTCTTTCGACAGAGGTGAAGGAAATTGGAAAAACAGGTCGAAACGTTGCCGGAATAATTGAAGGGAATGATCCTGCTCTTAAAAATGAATACATTGTTATTGGTGCGCATTACGATCACCTTGGCGTTGATCAATTGAAAAGTTCTTCTATGTACAAAGGGAATGATTCACAGATTCATAATGGTGCAGATGATAATGCTTCAGGAACGACCGGTCTACTTGAATTAGCCGAGAAATTCGGAACGCACAAAAATGCATTAAAACGAAGCTTGATATTTGTAGCATTCAGCGGTGAAGAACTTGGACTATTAGGTTCCAACTATTTTACAAATAATTCACCGGTTTCAATTAATCAAGTAGTAGCAATGCTGAATATGGATATGATTGGCAGATTGAATGAAGAGAAATCATTAACAGTTATTGGTGCCGGAACTTCCTCAATCTGGAAAAACCTATTGAATGAAAAAAATGTTTATGACTTCAAACTATCTTTTAATGATGGCGGTTCTGGCGGCAGCGATCACCAATCATTTACAAATAGAAACATTCCTGTGCTATTCTTCTTTACAGGAACACATACAGATTATCATAAACCTTCTGACGATGCAGAAAAAATAAACTTAAGCGGTCAAGCCGATGTAGTTAATTATGTTTATTCAATTGCTTACGCAATTCAAGGTGCAGAAAATAAACCTGATTTTGTAAAAGTTGAAGAGCCAGCACAAAGAAACGTCCCACGTTCGCGTGTTACAGTTGGAACAGTTCCGGAATTCGGATATAATGGAAACGGTTATAAAGTTTCAGGTGTTACTGAAGGAGGACCGGCAGCAAAAGGTGGTATGTTAGCTGGCGATATAATAATTAAATTCGGCAACAAGACAGTAAATAATATTTACGATTTTATGTATGCAATGGGAGAATTTTCGCCGGGTGATAAAGTTGATGTTGTTGTGTTAAGAGATGGAAAAGAAGTAACACTAAATTTGGAATTAACTTCAAAATAGAACTTCCATTAGTAATTTATTTAAAAAAGGCGAATCATACTAATTCGCCTTTTTTTATTTCATTTACAATACCGTTGACAACCCAACACGTACAACAAACTTTTTATTAGCACCATAAGAAAAATCAATTCTTCCCAAACCGAAAAGTTTACCTAAGCTGATATACCCTTCCCAATAATCCGGATTTGGAATTTGGGAAGTAAAATAGGGACTATCATTCCATACTTTTAAGAAGTTAATTCCTGTTATAACATCAAAATTCAGATCTGTCAAAAAATCAATTCCCATTAATTGAAATGGGATTGTACGCCAATTATGTTCAACATGAAGAGCTATCAGCTTATCGCCTATATACTCATAAGTTTCAATTCCCTTCATAGATAAAAAAGGAGAATAAATATTCAATGCTGTTGTAGGTGTTATTAAATGCTGCGGTCCAAAATTCCCAAAAGTAATTCCAGTTTCTAAACCGAATAAAAAGTAAGGTGCAGAAAATAATTCGTTATAAATAGTGCTTGTAGTTACCTGTGCTTGAATTTGCAATCGTTTATAATTAAAAACACTATTTAAAATGGGATTAGAAAGTTCAAACTGAGCAATTAAACCATCCATAATAACAGGTGAAAATTTATAGGGATCTGTTCCAAGCTGCACATTTAATGATATCCTGTTATCCATACCTTCGTTTATCTGAGGATTTATTCTCACTATTCTACCCGTATTAAAGAGACTCTGATACTTCAAGCCAGGTAATGATTGCTGTTTCTCAAAAATAACTGATGTAGATATTGTTAATTTTTTAAGTGGTTTACTGATCAAACCCAAACTAACTCCACTTGAATGGAGGTAATTGAGATGATCATTAAATCCGAGCAATACATTAATTCCATTTATAAAATCAGGATAAGGATTGAGCAATTGTGTCTGTTTTGCCTCATCAAATAAACTAAATTGAACCGAGTTAAAAATACCTTTTTCAATCTTATAAAATGAAGTGAAGTAACCTTCCAGAGCTTTTCTGCCAAAAGCATAACTTAAGCCAACATCGAAGTTCAATTTATTTTTAATGATGGATTGATCATAATGGGCGCCAATAGTTATCCCATTTACACGATTATTTCTAAATCTTAAATAAGAAATTGACTTACCAAAATATTTTAGGATACTACTATTATTTCCAGAAGATTCATTCTGTTCACGGTTAACTGCTTCGGTTACAACTCCTCCTAATAGCCCTTTATACTTAATTTGAGTAACAACGGTCTTAGAGCTGTCCAAACTTTTATATGCATTTTCTTCTGCAATAGTTAATGGGATTAATCTTAATGAATCTATTTCTAACCTATCCAATAATTTAGCTTTTACAAATTTTATCTCCGGGTTTTTACTTGAATCATTTTGTGTTGTTGAATAAACATGATATATGGAATCCGGAATTGATGGATTTATTGTATAATCACTAAATAAAATTGTTTGTTTCATTGCAATTTCATCTGTCGATAACAAGTTTGCAACATTTAGTTTCATACTAGCATCCACTTTTTGATAAGAAGGAAGCCAGTATTTATTGTATCTATTTCTATTCTGAAAAAATTCAACGTTCAAATCATTTACAAATGGGAATCTTAATCCTTCGCTACTAGTAAGTTCCAGACCTTTTAGCGCATAAGTAGAATCTTCGATCACAATTTTGCCACGGACGAGTGGTTGAATTTTTGAGCGTGGTATTACTTCAATATAATAATCATAACCCGGATCTGAAATTTTAACTTCTCTTAGTCTATAGTCATACCAGTCAAATGCATTTTTAGCTAGAGGAAGAAAGACAGTGTTACCAACTATTTTTAACGTATCATCGGTAAAATCAATATAGATTTTGCTCAGTATATTTTGGTCGAATTTTAGAGCATTTTTCTTTTCATTCTCTGTAATATGGACTGAGTTTGTGATTATCTTTTCATACTTGTTCAATTGGAAGTAACCGGTAGCAAATTGTTCAGAAACCATTACTACATCACCGGCAGAAAGAAAAATATCTTTTGCAAAGAAATTATACTCCAAACTTTTAAGTCCGGCTCTGTTCTCATACTTTCGTTTAATCGCTTCTCGTATTATACTGTATGCCGGGTCTTCATCCGAATTGACAATAATTTCACTTAATTGAACTGGCTCCGGAATTAAAGAAACTTCCAAATTATTGACAGATGCTTCGTGTAATTTAATTTCTTTTCTTTTATATCCGACTGCAGTAAAAATTAATGTAGGATTATTCATACTTGTAGAAAAGACAAACCTCCCATCAGCATTTGAAGAAGTACCCCGAGTCGATTCTGCCAGTCTAATATTTACATACGGTATTGGTTCGCGGGTTTCTGAATTATAAACAGAACCTGATATTCGAATAGATTGAGCAATGACTGAAACACTGAATAATATTAATAATAGAAGTATCTTTTTCATAATATTAACCGGATAATCTAATATAAAGACGAAGCTGAAATGAAAATTGTTACAGCAACTATTCAATTATTAATTAAGTAAAGTAATACTCTGCTAAATGTTCTGGTAAGTAAACAACGCCGGTGTTCCGCCGGAATGCCAGAATAATATTTTCTCGGTTCTTGAGAATTCTTTCTTTTCAATCATATCAATCAAACCGCCTAATGCTCTACCTGTATAAACCGGATCCACAAGAATTCCTTCTTGACCAGCGAGCAATTTAATTGCATTCTTCTCTATATCTCCAACTATTCCGTAACCTTCACCAAGGAATTCATTTCGCAAAATAATTTCATCTCTGCTATAAGTTTTGTTATATCCACAGAATTCACTAGTAAGATTTAATAAGTATAATAACCGATCAATATAGGGACCTTCATCTTCGGCTTTATCGATATTAATCCCGATTATAATAGCACCAAGATTATATATTTCATTACCAAGCACGATACCGGAATGAGTTCCTCCGGAACTGGACGCAAATACTATATGATCAAAATTAATATTCATTTCGGTCATTTGATGTTTCAATTCATTCATTGCTTCAATAAATCCATACACTCCAATTGGATTGGAACCGCCATAAGGAATTAAATAAGGTTTTCGTCCCTGTGAACGCAACAATTCAGCAATCTCGGGAATTTTTTCACCCTTTCTAAATTCACCAGTCCAATGGATTTTAGCACCGATCAATTTATCAATCAAATAATTTCCTTTGGCTTCATCCGGTTCATTCCCACCAAGGACAAGATGGCATTCCAATCCGCAGATAGCTGCAGCAGCTGCTGTTTGTCTGCAATGATTCGATTGTTCAGCACCACCGGTTATAACACAATCGCAACCGTTATTCAATGCATCAGCAATTAAAAATTCAAGTTTACGGGTTTTATTTCCCCCTAAAGCTAAACCGGTCAAATCGTCTCTCTTAATATAAATTTGAGGACCATTTAAGTAACCGGATAATCTTTTTAACTCAACGAGAGGAGTCGGGAAAAAACCCAATTTAACTCTGGATAGTTTTCTTATTTTCATTTAATGCTTTTCTAATAATTAAGTGATAAAAAGCGATAACAATAGTAAGTATAAACAATAAAATATTAGCTAAGTTTACCGTTACTCCAAGGATTATAAGAATAGCCCTCAAAGAACCTAATAAATAAAAGTAACATAAGACAATCTCTAAACGATGAATTTTTCTTACTGGTATTTTTTTCCAATTAATAAAATAGAAAAAGAGTACTGCAACTATAAAAAATAGAATCGCTTCGAATTGCAATACACTCTTATGATTGTTCTTAAGTAAAATCCTAATGGAGAAATCGATAATGATTGAAGCAGTAACGGTAATAATTGATCTTATATAATTCTTCATTTACAAAATCGAATTAAATAATAAAACCACACCAATAATAAGAATAAAAATGTAGATTATTTTTTTGAATTCATCTTCATTTAGTTTATGATGTATTTTATTTCCAAGATAAAAACCAAGCACTATAACAGGTAATGCATATAAATAAGAGGTTATAACACTACCTGTCCATAATCCTGAGATGCCATGGCTAATTGTAATTATCAAGCCGGTCGGGAAGAATATACCTTGTAATGTTGCTCTAAAATTTTGAGCCGACCAGCGTCTCAATACTCCATAGATTACAGTCGGTGGTCCGTTTGTATTGTAAGCACCGCCTAAAATTCCGGCAAAAAATCCAAATAAGAATGATAGTTTTTCATTTTTAAGATGCGGTAAGTTTTTTACAAAAAGGTAATAAATTCCAAATAGTACGAGTAATATGCCTAATGTTGCTTTTATTAATTCGTCAGATGTGTTTTTAAGATAATACAAACCGACAGGTAAGCCGACAGCGGTAGATAAAATAAACGGCCATGTATCTTTAATACTTATTTTTTTCCATGATGTAAAAAGTAAGAGGATTGCTAATGTAGAAGCAGTAAGAGCCATTAAAGGTGTTGCCGTTTTAATATCAATAATGAAAGCGAGAAGAGGCATACCAACAACAGCTTCTCCAAATCCAATTGCAGACCTTATGAATGAGCCAATAAAAATTATTATGAGGATAGCAAGAATTGTAGTTGATGTAAGCATTAAATGAAAATTTGTGTTAATGGATTATTAAAGAAAGTGCCATTTTAAAGTTATTCCCCTCTCATCGAGGGGAATAATGAAATTAAATATTATTTTTTAGGACCTATCATTTTTTCAGGTCGAACAACTTCGTCAAATTTTTCGGGTGTCAAAAGCCCAAGTTCAACAGCGGCTTCTTTCAGAGTTTTATTTTCCTTATGGGCTTTCTTAGCTACCTTAGCAGCATTATCATATCCGATAACAG
>Ga0067045_1028886_pt1 | contig 26262 bp, 23 predicted proteins | sample TerdegcTABiofilm_FD_59184 | JGI IMG/M metagenome (GOLD analysis project Ga0067045, IMG submission 59184) | Combined Assembly of (Gp0054472, Gp0054536) Wastewater bioreactor microbial communities from Singapore -Terephthalate degrading... | reverse complement strand
GAGGAATATTAACCACTCTTGGATCAGCCAAACGCTGTTTCTGAACTTCTGCTGGTGTTCTGACATCAAGCAATATGAAATCATCGCCTTTGTCTATCTTTTCTTTGACTTCCTTTGGTGTTATGCCTCTGGCTAGTCCACTCATCTTATTGCGTATGATATTCGCCGCATGTGCAACGCTATCGATGGCGTTTGAATACGGGGGAGCATAACCAAGATCGAGTCCTGCCAAATCTTCTACTGTCCCACCATAACTCATTGCAGTAACAACTACATCAAGCCTTTTATCAACATCGCCGGGACCTATAATTTGCACTCCTAGTATTTTCCCATCATTTCTATTTACAACGAGCTTTACTACTATCGTTGCATGTGTGGGATAATAATGAGCAAGATCTGGCCCCGGTGCAAGGCATGTAACAACATCATAGCCTAATTCTTTCGCATATTTCTCAGTTAAACCTGTGCAACCAACTGTATAATCAAACATCTTAAAGACGGTAGTTCCTAGAACGCCTTTGAATTTCTCTTGACCGCCTGTAACATTATCACCGATAATTCTGCCATGTTTATTCGCTGTTGAGCCAAGAGGAATATATACCTTTTGCCCTGTAATTAAATGGGTATTCTCAACGCAATCTCCACCAGCATATATATCAGGATCGCTTGTTCGCAAGTATTCGTCGACCCAGATGGCGCGTGTTTCACCAATTTTTAGTCCCGCTTCTCTTGCAAGCTCAACATTGGGTCTAACACCTATTGCGGTAACAATCATGTCTGCTTCTACTTCGCCTTTGTCTGTAATTACCTTTCTGACATTATTTGTTTCGTCTCCTTCAAGTTTCACTGCTTTTTCTGAAAGTCTTAATTTTATTCCCTGTGTTAATAGGTATTTTTTTAGATATTCAGCGATTTCCTCATCAAGCAATTTTGGCAAAAGGCGATCCATCATCTCAACTATAACGACTTCAAGACCAAGCCTTGCAAATGATTCTGTTACTTCCATTCCGATTAATCCGCCACCAAATACAGCGACTTTTTTTACATCATCCATCATAGCGCATTTCTGGATTGCAATAGCATCGTCAGGATGACCAAGAGTAAAGATTCTATTTAGTTCGCTTCCCTCAAGAGGGGGGCGAAAATGTGATGCACCTGTTGCAATAACAAGTTTATCATAGGGAATTGACCATCTTTTGTTATCTTCAAGGCTAACAACCCATATCTGTTTCTTTTCACGATCTATGGATTCCACTAGTGTTCTTGTAAGTGCCTTTATATCCTTGACATTTTGAAAAAAAGTTGAATTTCTAACTACACCAGCCGAAGTGCACATAAGTTCATTACAATCTTTAATATCCCCTGAGATAAAATACGGCATTCCACAACCTGCATAAGACAAGGCATTTCCTTTGTCTATCATTATAATTTCTGCTTTTGGGTCTCGGCGTCTTGCGCGTGCTGCCGCTTTTGGTCCTGCCGCAACTCCTCCGATAATGACGATTTTATTATTATTCATAAAACAAGCCTTTCTTGTAAATTCAACTATGGACATTATGCTATAATTTTGGCATATCAACCAAAATTATGTCAAGTCCTAATATTTTGTATTACTTAACCATTTCATTTGGTCAATATCAAGTGATTGTGTTGATATATCTGTGTCAGCTTTTAGTTGCTACAATGACATCATCCCATTAACCAAATCTTTTTAGACATGCCCAAAGTTCACGTTCACTAGCACCAAGGCCATTCTCCACCTAAAAGGAACAACAATGAGCGGTATCAAAAAAGCATCCACCTGACTCCACAAATTTGCCAATAAGACGATCTGGGTCTTTGGTTGATGTTCTCAAGCTAATTATCCCAAAACATAGGTTTGATACTTCCAAATCAGTATTTGGAATTTTTGTCTTTTGCATCTGAATATCTTCTCCGTTTTAATCAATATCATTTGTCTTGATTACCTTATATTTATTGATCATATGGTTAGGATGATAGCTTTGTTTTGCCCTTCTTAGCCCCTCTATTCCCAAATCCTGTTCTCGATTGACGTATTTATATTCGCTTAGTTCATTCTGACAAAACCACTGATTGATCACTTGATAAAGCCCATCAATTTCAGGATTTGCCTTTTCAAAATGGATAACAGCAGTATCTCTATTTAATTTTTCTGCAAGTGTAAAAGCTTCAATGTTCCCATCAATTAATATCACTCCACCAAATACAGGTAATTTATCCATAAGACTAAAAACTTCCTTTATGGCTTCATCCTCAGATGCTAATCCAGGAGTGAGTTTGCATTGTCTTATATCGCACCATTTTGTCTGAAGATCAAGGCATTGTTCTATTATATCAGGAGTCATAGTTTTATATTCTGGATTATTCTCTATGATGCACTTTTTTATTCTGTTTCTTTTGCCATCAAAATACCTGCCAGACAATTCGGCCAAATCGCTGACTAGATAGACATAATCTGAATTATCAAGGTCCAATTCTACCGAAAATCCCTTTATTTTAAGTTGATCAGCTATACTCTCAGGAACTCTATATAAAGCTTTTTCTATGTTATTTTTATCAGCATAAAAGAATAGGGTTTCTACAATACTAACGACATCATCATCACAGACAGGGGACATAAAAAATGCGCTTCCATCTTCCCTTTTTGCCATAATACAAAGGCTATTTTCAAGAATAGAGATTTTTATAGGTCTAGCGAAGCGCCAAGCATATAAGTTTGTGAATGTATATTCAGATATTTGTGGTTGAAAATTAATAAAAAACCAATCAATAGATCTTTGATTTTTTAGTGATATGTCATCAAATTCAGGAAATTTAGGCAAAATATCCTTAATGTCTTTGGGAATAATCACGCAAAGCCTCCATAAAATCAATCTTTAGTCTTTCCTAAAATTAAATATAATCAGCGGTCTATTCCTTCTTTGCAATTTTCAGGACTTAAATCAAAAGAGTTTGTTAATCTCCTTTTCGAAGACACTTTTATCAACTGCCCCTACGTGAATTGCCGAAACTTCACCTTTTCTATCTATTACAAATGTCGTAGGGATCGCAGTTATAGGTTTGTCCATTTTTGTTTCATATTCCATTCTAAGGTCATCAGTTCCCATTATAACTGGATAATTTACCTTCTGTTGTTTGATGAACGCCTTTACATCTTCTTCTGTAGTAGAAATGGATACTCCGATAACAGTAAACTTTTTGTCCTTATATGTTTTTTGTAATTCTATGAATCCGGGTATTTCCGCTTTGCATGGCGGGCACCATGGCGCCCAGAAATCAACAATCAAGACATGATCTTTCATGTCTTCAAATGAAAAATCACTGCCATCAACTAAATTCTTATAAGTTATTTTCTTAACCACTTCTTCGGCTGGTTCTTCTGGTTCAGTTTCTTGTGTTACTTCATCTTTTGCTACTTGTGTTACTACATCTTTTGTTATAGGTTTGTTTGTTGTTGATTCTGTTACCTGCTTTGAGCTATCAGTTTTTGTCTCTTCTTTTGTTACATTTTTTTGACATGATACTAATAGTGTCAGGATTAAAATAAATACAATACTCAAAATTAGTGGCAAAAATCTTTTGTGCATCATAGTTGTTTCCTTTCTTTTGTTATTATGGACCATGACGAATCTGAATCATCTCAGCAAGTATGCTGACAGCAATCTCAGCAGGCGTTTCAGAACCTATATTCAAACCAATGGGCGAGTGAATACTTGATAGCTTTTCTTCGCTGACGCCTTTCTTTTTAAGATTATCAAATATTTCTTTTACCTTCTTTTTACTACCTATCATGCCTATATATTTGGCATTTGTTTGACATGCCAATTCTAAAACTGTTTCATCAAAGGCATGGTTTCTGGTCATTATAACAACGAATGAGTTATCATCTATTTCCAAATGCTGAAATGAAATAGCAAAATCTGAAACGATTATCTGATCAGCTTCTGGAACAATGCTTTTATTAGCATATTCTTCACGTTCATCAATTATAATGACACTAAAACCAATCATAGTAGCCATTTTGCACAAAACTTGCCCGACATGTCCTGCACCAAAGATAAATAGCTTTTCAGATGGAGCAATAGGTTCAATAAAAACTTCCATTTTTCCACCACAAATCGAGTTCTCGTCATTAAGATCAAATGAAGCCAAGACAGCCTTACCTGACCTCATCACATCTATAGCAATATTTCGCACATCATTCTCGATACTTCCACCGCCAATTGTTCCAATAATATGACCGTTACTTAAAACAATCATCTTAAAGCCAACACGAGCGGGAGTTGAGCCTTTTTTTGATACAACGGTTGCTAATGACGCACGTTCGCCTTTTTTTAATATCTCTGTAATTGCAATATATATTTTTTCCATATTGATACGACCTATTCTGTTAAAAAAATAAAACGCAGATTAATCCGCTAGGGCATCAACAAGTATGACTTGTTATTATTGTCTGTCAGAATGATATAACATCATCAATTATGTTTTCAACAAGGCTTATTTCGTGTATTTGCTAAAATACTCATGATAGGCATCTATAGCTGATAGGAAATTCTCAGGTTTTACGTCCTTATGAACGATATTGCTTGTGCAGATTATATGTCCCCCATTGCCCCAACCATCTTCTATACATTTAATCATTGCTTTTTTGCAATCTTCTGTTGTTCCTTTTGTAAAAGTCCATCTTATATCGAGGTTGCCGACAAAGCATATTCTATCGCCATATTTCCTTTTTAGCCTTGCCATATCCATTCCTGCTGCAATATCTATCTCGCCGAATCCGTCAACATGTGTTTCGATCAGGAAATCATCAAGAATTGACCATAGATCTCCATCAGAGGTGTTATTGACAAATACGCCTAATTTATGAAGTTCATCAGCCTGTTTTCTTATCTGTGGCATGATAAATTCATGATAATGCTTTGGTGAGATCATTGGTCCCATATCCGCCGCAAGATCTCCTCCCAGACCGATAATATCCGCACCCAATTCCGCATATTTTGTCGCAGTTGCTATGACATTTTTTGTGCATTCGTCATAATACTGATGCAAGCCTTCTTGATTACTATGGAACCACTCAAGCCTACTACCAAGCGTTGCGACAGGTATACCATAGACAGGGGCAAATATGCCAAGTTCAATGCCCTTTTCCTTGAGAATTTCCTTGACCCTACGAAAAACGTAATAATGCGGTTCTGGAACTGATGGATTAGAATCCTCTCTTATTGGTTCATAAGTTTTTTCTTTCCTATAAGTTCTTGTTATCGCACTTTCGGGCAAAAATTCATGTATTGACTCACTATATTCCCATTTATATTTTGTGATAGGCTTTGGACGTTCAAAACCGGGCGTAAGATTTCCACTTAATCCAATCATATCAAAGCCCAATTTCTCCACAATGGCAACAGCATCTTTTGCGTCATTTTCGACTATTTCTAGCCAATCCAAGTCTCTCATCATCTCCATACGCTCAGTAAATCCGCATGGCTTGCCAAGTATTACATCCCTTGTTGGAGAAGCTATCGGATACATCTCACCAATAGGGGTGCGATCAACTTCCTGATGACGATATGCCCTCAAAACTCTTTCTTTTCCTGTCATAGTATTAACCCTATATATGGTTCATTGTTCTGTAAATGCCTCTACAACCGCCGCTGCATTCTCTGCTGATGTTTCTGGCTGTAATGGTTTTGCAGGAGATAATATATATCCTCCGCCCTTTCCCATTTCCTTGCAAAGGCGATGGACCTCAGCTTTTATGCTTTCAGGCGTGCCATAAGGGATAGTGCTTTGCGTTCCCAATCCACCCCAAAAAGTTAATTTATCTCCATATTTTTTCTTTAATTCGTAGGGATTCATGCCTTCTGCCTCAGGTTGAACGCTTTCAAGCACATCAAGACCGATCTCAATTACGTCAGTCATTATGCTTGCAATAGACCCGCAACAATGGCTTATAACTAGCTTTCCGCCTGCATGGACCGCATCGTATATCTTTGCCCATCTTGGCTTTAAAAATTGTCTCCATAGATCGGGTCCCAATATAACATTGCGCTGATCGCCCCAGTCATCACCAAACATTATTGCATCAACAGGTAGATCGATAGTATATTCAACAAAGGCAAGATAAAGGTTCATTATCTTATCAAGCATTTCCTCATAGAAATCGGGATACATCCCTGCATCCATGAGAATATTTTCAAACCCTCTGAGACTCCAGCTTACTTCGAACAATCCCCAACCGAGATGACCGATCAGGAATTTATCTTTATGCTCCTCACATATAACCTTTGCTTGCTCTTTCCTTTCTGGTCGCATAAATACTTCTGGCTTCGGAAAATCATATCCTTCAAATGAAGGCTTATCAAGCGGAGCTTTCTCAAGATACCAAGGTCTGCGATCCGTTCTCCATATAACGCCATAAGGATCTGTCTCACGCATATCATCAATGCGTGTCCTTGTCATAGTATCCACCGCAGATACACCGATTATATATGGAACTAGCTTTTTTCTCCATTCTGTATTGCCATAATATTCATCTAACCTTAATGCAACATCGCCCTCAAATCCTAATGTATAAGGAACAGGATACGTTTCTTCATGATTAATTTGAGCTTTTACAATTTCACGATTTGTCATATTTATTATCCCTCATTGTTTAGCAGATTCAGCGATAAGCTCTGCTGACAATTTGCCTGATGACAGCACCAATGGAATACCTCCGCCCGGATGAACGCTTCCTCCTGAAAAATAGAGTCCTTTTATATCCCTGCTTCTATTGGGACTGCGCCTAAAAGCCATGCTTCTGCTATTTGACGAAACCCCATATATACTGCCCTTGTTGCTTGAATAATGCTCAAGAAAAGTTATCGGTGTGTTAACTTTCTCAACCTCAATATTATCTGATACATCAATGCCAGTTCTCCTTAATTTATCCAAGATGGTATCTCTCATCCTGTTGATCTCATTATTCCAGACGTCTTTATTTCTTTCGCAAATATATGGCATATTCAGCAAGACAAACCAGTTCTCGCAATGTTTATGCGCATGATCGGGATCGGACTTACTTGTTATCGAAATATAGATAGTTGGATCATCAGGGGCTTGACATTGACGGAATATCTGATCAAATTCACGCTTATAATCACCTGAAAATATTATATTATGATGTTTTAATTCTTTGTTTTGCCTGTTTATGCCCCATAAAAAAACCATCCCAGAGAGAGAAGGCTCAAGCCTATTCAGTTTTTTGCGGCGAATCGGTAGATCATCTATCAATAAATTATGTGCAACGACAACATCAGCACCACATAGGACATAATCGGCAGAAACTTCCTGATTTTCAACTAACAAGCCTTTTATTTGCCTATTTTCCCAGATGATTTTATCAACTTTGCTTGATTTATGTATCTCAACGCCTAGTCTTAAAGCAATATCCTCAAGTGCCTCAACAAGCCGATACATCCCACCTTTAATATAATATCCTCCCAAGCCATATTCAACATAAGATATGATATTGAGTGTTGCAGGGGCTTTGAATGGATTAGAACCATTATAGGTCGCATACCTATCAAAAAGTTGAATAAGGCGTTTATCTTTGAAAAATCTTGATACTCCCTGATGAACGCTTCTAAATGGATCCATTTTATAGAGATTCATTAAGATCGCAATATCGCCCTTTGCCATCAGTTTCTTAAATTCATGTATCGGTGTGAATAAGAATATATCTGCTGTAAGATCGTAAATCCCCTTACAGTAGTTCAGAAATTTTACATAGGCCTTTTCTTCACCTTTTGACAATTTATTTATTGCGGTTAGCATTTTTTCCAAGTCTGCACTAGAATCCATAATTGATCCATCTGGGAAAAAATATCGGCATACAGGTTCGACAGGAACGAACTCAAGAAAATCTGCACGGTTGAATCCTGCAAACTGAAACAGATCATCAACAATAAAATCCATCGTCAGAAGTGAAGGACCTGTCCCAAAGTGATAATCGCCTATAACAACCTCATCCATCTTGCCACCAAGTTTATCGTTTTGTTCAAATAAATTGACATCAAAGCCCATGCGCGCAAGACGAATTGCGCCAGACAGCGATCCCAATCCTCCACCAATAACAGCAACTTTTTTCATAATTAATAATTATTTCAGCATAAATCCAACGGATATCGACATCGTTTTCAGCCAGTTATCTGTAAAACCATCACCAAAGCCATCGTAATCTTGTTCTGTTCCTTTTGCGCCTCCGCCTATATAACGGACATTTAAAAATCCATCAAGATAATCTGTCAATTCGAAGCCTGTCCGAATAGATGCATCAAGAATGGCACCTTCAAAGTCATTTTCACTACCAGTAATGTATTTGCCTGAAGCATAAAAACCATCGACTTCGGAGCCGATCCAGAAGCCATTATTAAAGGGATATTTCATACGAAACTTGAATATAGGGACAGGACCTACATTTCTATTACTTCTTAAAAGATCGCCATCGGCGGATGCAAATTCTATCGTAGCATTGCGCAATTGAAACGAAAGTCCTAAACCAAGTTCCCTGTCATCAGCTTTCCAGAAGTCATATAAATAACTTAATCGATAAAAAGTAAATCCATATCTTAAATCAATTGGGGTCATTGCGGAAAACGTCTGAGCATCAATAGTGACATCTCTTTCAATAATAGCTTTTGTCTGTATATCAAAGGGCTGTATCAACAGGGTTATATTATGTCTTTTATTCAGCTTTACATCTGCGGAAATTCTGGAAAATGGGAACAAAACATCCTGAGAACCTTCTTCAACGTAATCAAATATGCTTCCATCAGAACCGAATTGTATTTTGTGGCTTAGAACATCGAGAAAACCTAGTTCAAGGCTTAAATTTGCCTGATACCAGTTGTCAGGCTTATTGATTATAGATTTTAACATGACTGGTTCATTACAATAAGTCACAGATGAAAACACAAAAATCATCACAGCGAAAATAAATGACCCTATCTGTCTAACTAATCTTTGCATAATATTTATCCTTTCATTATTAATATGCCTGCCTAAAATCAAGCCATGATGGTGGTGGAAAATCCTTTCGGACACGTTTCCTAAGCTCATCATCAATAGGTATATTTTCAGCTTTTGCAATCCGTTTCTCATGCAACTCAAACCAAAGGTTGCTAAGACTGACTTCGCCTTCACGTATATCTGGCACAACAGGATTGCTTTGAAGTATTGCTTCAACTCTATCTAGATCATCCATTTGCATTGCTGATACTGCTTCCATAATTCGCATACGACCAACTTGACGGACGCTTTCGGGCATTTTATCCATAAATTCAAGCATCTCTTTAGGTTTTCCAGAATCGAGCAAAGCCTGACAGCATTCAAGGGCAATACTAGGAGTTTCTGGATTCATTTGGCTTGCCTTTAATAATAATTCTGCTGATTCATTTATTTTGCCATTTTTCCTTAGCACAAAGGCAATATTTCTGTATGCCCATGAAGAAGGCTTAATAGATAATGATTTTTCCCATGCCTGATGTGCTTTGTCTTTATCGCCATTATGATAATACATAACCCCAAGATGAAGCCAAGTTAGCCAATTATCTTCGCTTGTTTTGACTGAATCTTCAAGCATTTTTTGCCACTCAGGCTGAACCATCCATGCACCGGGAATTCCCTTAGGTGATTTATTGGGCAATGAGCCTTTTTCAAGGAGTTCGAGCCATATTTGTTGATCGTCTGTAAGTGAATCATCGCTGAATATAAGCGCATTTGGACAGAAGGGTTTTTCTCCAGATTTTGCCCTTCTTTTGAGTTCCAAGGCGCCCCAGCCTGAACCATTTTGTATTACTTCATCGGGCTTTTTATTTGCTGTTATTTTACTTTCTATTAGCTTATTTTCCAGATATTCCAGATTAATTCTATCTTTAAGTTTATTATCGACATGCTCATAGGCGGATTTCCAATCTTCACCATGAACTACATTTGAATCAGCCTGCATTAATCCATAAGCCTCTAGCCATTCCCATTCAGTATTGGCGGGCATTTGTATATACTCGGATTGCGTCCTTGCCAATCCTGCCTGAATTTCTATATATTGCGAATTTGGCACAGATAAGAACTCCTGCCAATGCCTTCCACCGGGGCCCATGCCCCATACAAATAACTTGCGCCCCTTTAGTCTTGATGTTGATGTCTGGATAAGTCCTTCGCCATTTTCGTCTAATGAGCTGATCCAAGGTTGTCTGCCTTGCTCTATACAAAAAAAGTTATCCGCAGAACGATAGAAGTTTGTCGGATAGGATTGATCGATATCTTCAAGATATGGTATCGGAACAAGCGTCATTTTTCCCTCATAGCCATAGCGATAAGCCTGTTCCGCAGGCACTAATACACGTCCTTTGGGCAATTCAGGGACAGCGATATTTGACCACCAATACATCGGGATTTCTTGATTATTAGGATTGACAATCTTCATTCTTACAAACAAAAATTCCGATCCATCGGGCAGAAAAGCATCGATCTGATATGGCACAAGGCGAACTCTATCCCATTCATACATCCTTAAAACAGGCGTGCCATCATTATCTTTAAGCGTTGCGACAAATAACGGGGAGCATGTATGCGTTGTATGCCCTATCGTGCCGATATTCCACTCAACGCCTCCGCTAAACCATGCGTTTCTGATAGCTAAATTTCCCGGTTGAAAAACTGGGTTGACGTAAAGCAATTCTTTACCTGTTGGCTTATGAATCAATGACCAGAGCCTTCCGCCAAGTTCAATTAGGAATGTTGCTTTTAATATCTCATTTTCCAAAACGACAACCTTAAAGTCTCGTTCTTTTTTATTGCGATCATAATTATCTTGAAGACGATGTGGTAGGCATATATCAAACGCTGGCAATGGATTCTCTCCGCCTAGTTCCGCAGAAGGCATTTTATATGTTTCAATTTTTAATTCACTCATAGCTTTATTCCTTTATCTCTCGCTAAATACTTATACGCTTGCATAATCCAACTGAATAACATAGCCAGATTTGCCATTAGTATTCCCCTTTTTAACTAATCCATCATATAAACATGCACATCATAGGGCATAAAATCATCACTAAATTCCGAATTTTCTATATCAACGCTTCTATTTTCCCATAAAACTTCAGCTTTTACCTGTGATTTGCTTTTTATACTAAACTTTGCCTTTGTTGGCTTATTGCGCATACCGACTGAGAATATATACGTTTTTCCATTATATTGCTTCGTCATTACAGCGATGGGAACTTCGGGATCAGATGACTCAACGCTAACAAGATTTTCAATAGTAGGGCTATTTAATATCGGTGCTAATTCGTGTATCTGTTGATTAATTAAGGATACAGCGGGTTTCATTTCTGGATCATCAAGGAGGGCATGTTCATTAAATTTTGGCTCCCATTCATGGACGAACCATATCAAGCCTGTTGAGCCGTGTATTATTGACATCCAGACTTCTGCGCGAACCTGATGCGGAGTTGCTTTTTTCTCTTTACTACCGATTCGTGTGCATTCAATACAGTTCCATATTATTTTCTTACCTTCTGTCCATTTTACAAGCCTTGATACGCCCTTTGCGACATACCAAAGGTAATTTTCTCCATCAGGCTTATTAATACCGACTACTGGATATACGTCATAGGAAACTATATCAGCACCTTTTACATAAGTAAGATAATCGTCTATGTGCGCTCCACTGCCTCGCCCATACCACTCGTCATTGGCAACGCCTTGACCGAGATTAAGCATTATCGGTCTTGATGGATCATTCGCTTTAATTTTTTCATAGTCATCAACTATGTTTTGTGGCGGAACAGGCGGTCCCCATGATTCTTTACCTGTTTCTGGATCTCTGATAGGTTGTGCGTTATCAGGCTCATCACCATGCATCCATCCGACTATTATTGGATTATCTATATTTGCCAGACCGACTTTGGTTTGTGAACAAATAACAGGCATACTTGCATCTGACAAAGTCTTTAATTGCTCATCAGTGGGACCGTTCCATAGACCAACATATAGGTTAATTCCGATCTCTTTATATTTTAATGCGTTTCTTGGATTCTGGAGCCAAACCGCAATAGGAAAGTAGGTTTCATCTTTTGGGGGACCATTTTTCCACTGAGAATATACATTTGTAACTTTATTCTTATCACTAAGCATAATAACCCCCTTCTCATCAGACATAATATTGACGGATGATATAAATATAAGAAAAATAAGTAAAATGATAATTTTTCCTTTAAACATAACCATATTGTATCATATCGGCAGGATTTTATATAGAGAGTATTTTATGAACTAAATAAAGAATCATCAAGACCTATATTAAGTTTGTGCTGATAATATGTATCTTCAACCCTTATATCTTTATGATACATACTAAAAACGACCTTAACATCAAGTTTCATCGCCATTTGAAATTTCACAGGTAGCCAATATCCTTGAATATCAGAATATATTAATGATAACTCAATATTCTTTATAACTGATGGTATTTTTGCAGGAGTAAAATCAACTTTTGCTATATCAAATTTATCTTTTAGGATATAAGCCTTACCATCAATATAATTGTCTTCCTTCTTTTTGGCTTTAAATTCTATAACCCATACAGGTTGTCTATTGAAAACGCTACTACCTAGCAACTTAAAAACATAATCATTTCTAAATTTTTCGTCTAATGGCGACTTTGTGTCTTTGCCCCTTGAATTATTCTTTTGCCATTCTTTCGATTCCTTTTTAAGTTCATCATCGCTAAGTTTTTTCCCATCAATTATCATGCTTATATATTCTTCATGCCTTCTATCATCATTTTTCATATAGATTTTTTTATCAACCAAAACTTCCTTTTTTGCGCTTCCATCTTTGTCTATTTCTCTATAAACAGTTTTTGCCATATAAGTTATATCCGATACTTCCTTTTTTATCTCTTTTTGCCTAATCTCTAGTTTTCTAAGGATTTCCTGAATACTGATCTCTTTTGTTGGCGTTATTGGGTTAGACATGACAGAAATCACAGAATAAAAAAACGCTAATATGCTAATGATTAACATATGGACAGATGATCTTATATTGACTAACATAAAATATCTCCTGATTATAAAATATTTATATAGTTACCATCATTAAATAATTTGATTCAATGACTCTTATAAATAATGAAACAATTGGTCTAGTGGATACAATTCCCAGACATTACCAAATTCATATTGTCCAAAATTATATACTTAATCTACTTTTGGTCTTGAAAGAGCAGTTACTATCCAACATCCAACTATAGAGAGAAGTCCAAAGAAGAATTGTGTTATGGTTAGAGTTTCACCTAAAATAAAAAAACCTAAAACACCCACGCTGAATGGAAGCAACAAGAAAAATATTGATGATATACTTGTTCCAACGTATTTTACTGCATGGTAATATAGGACGTTCCCCACGCCAATACCAAGTATTCCAGAGCCGAACAGCAGTATTTTAGTCCCTATTGACACATTATTTATAATATTTATATTTCCAAATTTCAGTGTCAGAGGAAGAAATATAAATAAAGAGAAAAATGATACATAAGATATGAGTGCCAAAGGATCGATTGTTCTAATTAGCTTTTTTATATATACAGCATATATGCTCCAAGCCATAGTGCCGATCATAGTAAACAAAAAGCCATAATTGAATTGGCCTGTATCGATCTCGCCTTTTCCTAGAATAACCCCTGCGACTCCCACCAATGCCAAAAAAGTCCCAAGCAAAAAACTCTTGCTTTTGACTATTTGCCTTTCATCAGCATAGAAAATGAATGATAGAAATGGAATTACAATGGCATTAAGTCTGCCAACCAAGCTTGAGACCACCGCAGAAGTCATGCAGACGCCAGCAGTAAAAAAAACCTGATGAACAGCCATTATTATTGATGGGATCAAAAGTATTTTGAAATTAGCGCCAGCTTGGACCATGCTTTTTCTTGTGAAAACAAACCCAATTACAAATAGAAAAACACTAGCCCCTATATATCTAAATAAGCTTTGTGTAAATATATCAAAATCTGCTCTTAGCATCCGTATCATCACTGCAGGCCAACTCCATGCTATAGCAGAGCCTATTAAGAAAACTACGCCTTTTTTAGATGTCCCATATAATTTTGTTGCCTTTTTTAATTGGTTCATTTATTGTTTGGCAAAGTCAAATAGTCAGACAAAATAAATTTCATAATTTAAAATCTAGAAAGATTTTCCTTCTTGGATAAAGGCTATAATATGTTTATATAAAACTATGCTTTGCTTGTCAATAGTATCAATACCTAGACATTGGTTATCTATCCAGTTTATTTTACCGTTTATTATTCCACCATTTGTGAGGTTAAATTCAAGGATTGTGCCTTTATTTTGATATTCTGACAATTTCTCTGCTTCCTTTTTGCCAGCATATTTAGAATCTTCTATCTGTTTTGATAGTTGTTGAAGTGCTATGGTAAGATCATTTATATTTAAATCTATTGACATTTAATACCTCCAAAAAAATTAATGTAATTATTAAAAAAATGCCATTTTGACACAATTGCTCAATAATAAAAATCACATTATACCCATATAAACTCGTTATATATATTAGACACATTTTCACGAAAAATTAAAACATCATATTTAACAGCAATCATTGAAAAATGCAATTTAATCATTAATTTCATCAAAAGAAAAATTTCACAAATTATTCATTTATCTTCCAAAGTTGCATTTTTATAAAATTAACAACAAGAAAACTCTTTATTTATAATATGTTGTTATCTGATTTTATCTTTTTAAATATCAGAGCCAATCAGCGTTACGCAGTCAGCGAAAATCAGCGGGCTATTCCTTTTTTGCAACATCTTATCTTCAATCTTATTTTATGCTTCGTGCCTTTGTGTCTTAGTGGTAAAAATAATTTTTTACATCTAACTCATGTTACCTACAAGTATCAAATTTTACTAAAAATCCGAGCCAATCAGCGTTACGCAGTCAGCGAAAATCAACGGGCTATTCCTTTTTTGCAACGTTAAAGCATTTATCAATATTCGTGCAATTTGTTTTATTCGTCAAATTTGTGATTTTCCTGTTTTTCAGCAATTTCTTAACAACAAAAAAAACACTAAAATATGGAAAATAAAATCACCTAAAAAATCATATAAACCCTTGCCAGAACTCACAAAGTCTAACCTTTAAAAAAATTTCTTTAATTGTCTTTTTTCCCCTTAAAAGCCCTTTATTTTCCTTTTCTTTTCTTAAAATGTCTGCCTTTAATGCCTGATTTGCCCATTACCATATATGATATATTTCTGACTTGTTAGATCTTCAAGACCCATTGGACCTCGTGAGTGTAATTTTTGTGTGCTGATGCCCAATTCTGCGCCGAGACCAAACTCATTTCCATCAGTGAATCTAGTTGATGCGTTCACATATACAGCAGCGGAATCAACCTCGTTTAGGAATCTGTTAGCGCGCTCATAATCCTTTGTTACGATTGCGTCTGAATGATGACTACCGTAAGTCTCGATATGGTCAATTGCTTCATCGATATCATTGACAACTTTTACAGACAATATCAAATCAAGATATTCAGTAAACCAATCTTCCTCTGTTGCATCAGCAATATTTGCGACAATCTTCTTTGTTTTCTGACACCCTCGAATTTCAACGCCTGCATCAAGGAATCGCTTGATCATATCAGGCAAAAATGCCTCCGCAACGTCCTTATGAACGAGTAAGGTTTCCATAGCATTACATACTCCAGGGCGCTGAACCTTTGCATTAAAGCAAATATCTTCTGCCATTTTCAGATCAGCTCCAATATCAACGTATGTATGGCAAACACCTGCGGAATGTTTTGCAACAGGTATTGTTGATCCTTCTGTAATCGCTTTTATGAGTTCATGTCCGCCTCTTGCAACTATCAGATCGATATATTGATCTAGCTTGATCATATCTTGGATCGCCTGACGGTCGGTGATCTCTATAAACTGGATACAGCCCTCTGGCAATCCTGCTTCGATAGCTGATTTTATTAATATATCAGCTATTGCGATATTTGAATTTATTGCCTCTGACCCGCCTCTAAGGATTATTGAATTTCCCGATTTTATGCTTAATCCCACTGCATCTGCGGTTACGTTTGGCCTTGATTCGTATATGATACCTATAACGCCCAATGGGACACGAATCTTACCAACCCTTATTCCGCTAGGTCTCTGCCATATATGCGTGACTTCACCGACGGGATCAGGCAAAGCGGCTATCTCCCTTAATCCACCAGCCATGCCATCAATTCGCTTGTCATTCAGCAAAAGCCTATCGATAAGGGCAGATGAAAGACCCGCTTCTTTTGCATAAGCAATATCTTTTTCATTCTCCTTTTTTAATTTGTCCTTTGCATTGATAAGACCGTCAGCCATTGCGGATAAAGCCTTATTTTTTGCTGATGTTGACATCCCTGCAAGTATCCTTGACGCTTTCTTTGCGTTTTTTGCCTTTTCAATAACCATTGTTTTAATATTCATAGTTTATTTCCCTTTATTTATGCTTTATGTTACCCCATGTTTGAGCTATTTTGCCGAGTTTTTCAACTCCCGCCCCTGTTGACATATTATTCAAAACTTCATTTTGTGTTAAAGCCTTTGTATATATGCGAAATTCATCAATCGAAGCAGGACAATATCTTTCGATTGCCCCTCTGTTATTCGCCGCACCAAGATATAGCGGATGCTGAAATTCAATATAACTAGCAGGTGATTGCGCTATTGCATTATTTATTTCCTGAACTTTGCCATCAACATATATTACGCAAGTATTGCTATTTGCGTCTCCAACAACCCACGCAATATGATGCCATGAATTGTTATATATATTAGCGGATATTTCTGGAGCAAATGCCTTTCCTCCATTATCCCTTATATAAAAATGGGTGTTCCCTTTGGCATAAGCCCATGCTGGCGTTGCAGTCCTGTTGAGGTCTATCGCCCAAGCCATAGTCACACCGTCGCTTAATGTCTTAAACAGAGTAGTCCAATCGGGTGTTGAAGTTGTCTTTATCCAGAAATCTATGGAGAATGTGTTAAGTTTGGGGCCAAACCCCTGCATAACAGTCATATCAAGATAGTTATCTTTGCCATTAAATTCTATTGCCTCATTGTATTTCCCCGGAACGATGGTTGGCTTTCCGATCATCTTAGCATTATAATTACCTGCAAGGTCGGTTACGCTATCTCCAGCGATAGTTGATTGATCAAATGAGAAGTTAGCTATCAAACCATCTTTTATTATGTCTGCATTGCATAGTCCTAAACAAATAGAGAATATTGTAATCAAAGATATTATAATATAACGACGCATCTCATATCTCCTTGAATTATTATTCTGATAACATTATGTCTTTATATTTGTTAAAATTGCTAATAACCTCAGAATTCCTCAGATAGCGGTCATATATTTTAAGGCATTTCAATCTGCCATTAAAATTAGGCATAATTCTTAGTTTATCAGCATTGTTAATGCTATCAAGAAATTGGCTAAATCTTCCCCATCCATATTGACGATATTCCCCGCCATCACATAATACACCATCAATAACAAATGTAATGATGTTAGTAGCGCCATCTATTACAATCGCTATATGATGTGGTTTTTTTGTATCAAGTAGCCCCTGATCACAATCCCAATTTGCCAAATATTTGCCATCATTAATGATAATTTCAACTGTTCCTTTATCTGTTGTCGAAAGAGCGATACCTTTTCCATTGTCATCTCTTGAATCAATTATGACCTGCCCTTCAGATAGATCATCAAATTTAATCCATAACTCGATGGTAAACCCACCTTCAATAAGACTAGGCAAGGTTGGCATTGATACTTCTGTTTTACTTATAGAGTCAAGCGATAGTATTAAGCCATCTTGGATAAATTCCTTTGTATAAAATTGATTCCATAATCCATCAAGCAATTTTGGTTCTATTTCATGAATTGTTGCTTTTGTTTTTTGTGTCGTTGTAATCCAATAACGCCCATCTTGTTCAATAAGGTCTGGATAGCTCAGTCTGCCTGTTTCGTATGAAAGATCATGACTGTAGAGTAATATCTCTGGTTGAGACCAAAGAATAGCCCCATCTTTTTCAATCCCACCAGAGATCCAAGCAGGATTTCTATCTGCAAAATCTCTTCCACTATGATTATGATACCAAAAGAGATATTTACCGTTTTTCGTTTTCCATATTCTTGGACATGCTCTTGGATTCTTAAAAGGACGACCGTTGCTATATGTAGCGATTTCGGGCTTTGACCATGTTATTCCAGAATCTCGGCTATATGAATTGATTGGATGTCCAGTTGTAGTCCTATACATACAGTATAGATCACCATTTGATAATGGCACTATGTTATGCTCTTCCTGAACAGAACCAAATTCAGGTGATCGCAAACCATGATCGCCATCAGGTAGCATCTGCCATTTTATATTTGACGGATTTTGTTCAGTCATTATATTATCTGATCGGAAAAACCATCCCTCGCCTTCCTCAAGCATATATTTTCCTAGCTTTGTGAATCCGAAGAAGGCGGAGCCTTTGCTAACAATCGGCTTGCCGATGCCCCACATAATTTGAACCTTACCGTTCCATTGATTATTTAGATCACATTCGGTTACTCTTACGGGAAGGCGATAACGTTCAGACCAAGTTTTTCCATTGTCATCTGAGTATTTATAGCAATACCAACCAAGCATATCTGCACGTATAGGTTTTCCGTTTAATTCATGAATATTATCTCCATTATAGATGTAAAAGGCATAAATACGTCCACTATCAGTCATTAAAGGCATCACCCAAGATGCCTCAATATCCGTCGGCGGTTCTATTTCAACTGGTTCTGACCATGTTTTGCCTTGATCATTGCTTGTTACTGCAACGATATATTGTGATGATGCCCCCTCGTGTTTTGGGCTTGTGGTAAATGTGCATATCCACGTTTTATCTTTGCCGATCACGACATAAGGTTGATCGCAGTAACCGTGTTCGTAGATGGGTATTCCGTTTTCTATGTTTCTTGGATCAGGATTTTGCATATAAGCGTTTATATTTATGGTTAAAATTAAAATACCAAATGTTGTAAACAAAGCAAATTTCATTATTTAGCTTTCTTTTTCATTAAGCCAGTCAAGCATGTTTTTCAATTCATTCACACCAAATATTTTATATCTTCCAGTCTTTAAATCTTCTTCGGATTGCTTTATTTGCTCTTGAATTTCCAAGCTATGGAAAAAGATATAGTCATCAATTAAATCAACATTATTCCTCATTTTCTATCATCCCTGACTTTCAAGAATCACAAGGTCGTCCCTGTGTATCACTTCTTCATAATAAACTTGTCCTAAAATTGCTCTAATTTCGCTTGTCTTTTTGCCTTTTATCTGCTGGATTTCATCTGAGCTATAATTGGCTAAGCCTCTTGCAAATTCTACATTATCCTCATCAATACATCTGACTGTATCACCGAACTCAAAATCACCGATAACATCAGTTATACCAGAAGGTAAAAGGCTTTTTCCACCCTTTACAAGGGCTTTTTTTGCACCTATATCAACTTTGATTGTGCCTTTGCAGTTTGATGAGTATGCGATCCATCGCTTCCTACTAGGGAGTTTATCTCCTTGTGGCAAAAAGATCGTCCCTTCATCTTCTCCATTAAGTATTTTTGTTACTATATCTTGCTTTTTCCCATTGGCAATTATCATCAATTCACCTGCGCCTGTCACAATCTCTGCAGCGCGCAATTTTGTAATCATACCACCTACGGAAGTTGAGCTTCCTTCCCCGCCAGCCATCGCCTTTATTTCAGGAGTTATGCTTGGAATAACACTGATAACTTTTTTTGAATTATCATAAAATCCATCTATATCAGATAGAATAATCAGAAGATCAGCCTTAATTAGATTGATCAATAATGCAGATAGCGTATCATTATCTCCGACCTTTATTTCGTCAACCGCCACAGTATCATTTTCATTGACTATTGGGATAACGCCATTTTGTAATAATGTGGATATAGTATTGCTAGCGTTGATATATCTTTTTCTATCGTTTATGTCGCCTTGCGTCAAAAGAATCTGACCTACAACCTGATTATATTCAGAGAAAATAAGTTCATATATGCGCATGAGATGGGTCTGACCAACGGAGGCAGCAGCTTGCTTTTCTGGGATATTATCTGGTCGTTTTTCCCAACCAAGCCTACTCATACCTGTTGCGATAGCCCCTGATGTTACCAAAACGACATCTTTTCCGCTTTCTTTGACTTGAACAATGTCTTTGACAAGACTGCCAATTCTACCAAGATTGAGTTTTGTGTCGGGATAGGTTAGTGTGCTTGTGCCTACTTTTACAACTAAACGCTTTACATCTTTTAATAGGGATTTTCGATCTATTTTTTCCATTTTTGCCTCGAACATTCCTTTTTTGCCATTATGTTTTAAGCTAAAAACATTGTCAAGTATAATTCTACTATTTTCTAAAAATGAATTCAATATCATCGACGACTATTATATCACCATCTTTTGCCCCTGCCTTTGAGAGCGCATTTATAACGCCCATGTTTTTTAGCTTGTTATGTAACATAGCAACTGCCATGTCATTTTCCATATCGGTCATAAGAACAGCCCTTCTAACTGGCTTTCCAGATAAGATAAATTTTGATCCAACTTTCTCAATCTCAAAGACGGGTTCATAATTATATTCGATGATTTCACCTTGATATTGTTCATTTTCTTCATTAATTGGTATGCTTTCGAGCAGTTCATAAGAGGCATATACTAATTCGGATAGGCCTTCGCCTGTTAAAGCAGATATAGGCATTATCGGAGGGTTATCTTCATGTGAAAGATGATTTTGCAAATTTTTAAGACCGTTTATTGCTTGTGGAAGGTCAATTTTATTTGCGACTACGATCTGTGGGAGTTCTGCCAATTTTTCGTCATAAAGATATAATTCCTCATTTATCTTTTCATAATCACTTACAGGATCACGACCATCAACAGATGCAACATCGATAACATGAATCAAAGCCTTTGTTCGTGTTATATGTTTTAGAAACTCATCACCAAGCCCGATACCTTCATGCGCGCCTTCAATTAAGCCGGGAATATCAGCAACAACAAAACTTTTTTCGTCATCAACTCTAACAACACCAAGGACAGGAGAAAGAGTCGTAAATGGATAATTTGCTATTTTGGGCTTTGCTGAGGATATTTTGGATATAATAGATGATTTCCCAGCATTGGGATAGCCAACAAGCCCTATATCGGCAATTAAACGCAGCTCTAAATCAATATCCATTTCCTCTTCGGGTTCACCTTTTTCAGCAACTCTTGGGGCTTGGTTTGTGCTACTTTTATATCTAGTGTTGCCTTTTCCGCCGCGCCCACCTTTTGCCAAGATAACACTCTGCCCTTCAGACGTTAGGTCTGCAATGATTTCCCCAGTATCAGCATTTTTGATTATTGTTCCGGGCGGGACTTTAATTATCTTATCTGCACCGTCAGCTCCGTGCATGTTCTTGCCTTTGCCATTAGCTCCGTTTTCTGCCTTATAATGCTGAGTGTAGTATTGATCAACAAGCGTATTAAGATGCTCAACTGCTAATGCAACAATATTTCCACCTTTACCACCATCACCGCCATCTGGTCCGCCTCTGGGAACGCCCTTTTCTCTGCGGAAACTAATACAGCCATTACCGCCCTTACCTGATTTTATGTGTATTCGGACTTTATCAATAAACATTTTATTTTCCAAATCGTATAGCTATAAAAAAACCACGAAAAAGCAATTAAGCTAACAAAGTGAGATACCTTAATATAAGCACTCACTTTTCAATGCCTTCGTGGTCTTTAAGTATGATTAAGTTTGATTTGCTTGTAAAAATTATATTGCCTGCAAGATACTGACTTTTTTTCGTGTCTTATCTTTTCTTTGGAATTTGACATATCCATCAGTGAGGGCAAATAGTGTATCATCTTTTCCTAGTCCGACATTATTGCCGGGATGGATTTTTGTGCCTCTTTGCCTAACAATTATACTTCCAGCAGTGACGAGAGTTCCATCTGATACCTTTACTCCAAGTCTTTGACCAGCGCTATCTCGTCCATTACGTGTACTACCTTGACCAGTTTTATGAGCCATTAATTATCTCCTCCTTCGACTGCTTCAGGCTGAGCCTCCTCAACTTGTATATCGTTAATGGAATTTACACCAGTTCTAATTTCATCTACCTGAATTCGCATGTATTTTTGTCTGTGTCCTATTTTTCGCTTGTATCCCTTTCGTTTTTTGGATTTAAAGACTATAATCTTTTTTCCAGCAATATTATCCAAAGCACGACATACAACAACTGCATCTTCTATAACAGGAGTTCCTACTTTAATATTATTATCATCGACAATCATGAGAACATTTTTTAGTTCAAAACTTTCTCCGATAGGAACATCCACTTTTTCTATATTAATTGTTTTTCCAGCAATGGCTTTATATTGTTTCCCACCGGACTCAAAAATTGCATACATATTATTCCGTCCTTCTCCTTAAATTCACTACTAATATATTATTTTCAGCATTTGTGATTATATTTTTTGATATTATCTAACCAAGCCAAAACATTATATCAGAATTAGGTCATACTGTCAATGTCTAACATTTGAAGCCCAAGCATAAAGTGTCCTGATGAATAAAACTTTATACTTGGCAGATGAAACGTTTCATTGAAAATTTTTATATATATTAGTATAATAGAGTTATTTGATTATATCAATTTGACATTTTAATCACAAGAAAAACTATAAATGTTACCAATAATAGAGGCATCAAAAATAAAATATCGTTATAATCATAAAAGCGGTTGGGTACTTAATGGATTTAACATAAGTATTAATCCCGGAGAGATAGTTGGAATTATAGGACCCAATGGTTCTGGTAAAACTACTGCTCTTAAGCTTCTTAGTAAGGTTTTAAAGCCAACTCATGGAACTGTAAAACTGATAGGCAAAGATATTTCAGATATGAGACAGCGTGATATAGCAAAAATTATAGCGGTTGTTCCACAAGGGGAAGTAACTGCATTTCCATTTACTGCGCGGGAAATAGTTCTTATGGGACGTTCTCCACACCTTGGTTTCTGGAATATGGAAAACGAAAACGATCTAAGAATAGCAGATAATGCAATGGCTTTGACTGATACACTGAATCTTGCTGACAGAAATATTGATGAGTTAAGCGGAGGAGAACGCCAACGAGTCATTATTGCACGTGCATTATCCCAAGAGCCTAAAATTATGCTACTTGATGAACCTACTTCCTTTTTAGATATTAACCATCAGGTAGAGATATTTGATCTGATAAAACGTCTCAATAGTGAACGTGATTTGACTGTAATTATAGTCTCGCATGATCTAAATATGGCATCTGAATATTGTAATAGGCTTATTTTAATGAAAAATGGCAAGCCATATGTAGATGGAACCCCAAAAGAAGTTATAACAGAGAGCAATATGAAAGATGTTTATGAAGTCAATGCGTTAGTATCTGATAATATTATAACTGGCGCACCCCATATCATTCCTGTTAGTAAGCTAATGTATAGGACATATAAAAAACATGTATTGAAAGTTCATCTTATCTGTGGTGGTGGTTCGGGAACTCACCTTATGCGCTGGTTAGCTATTGAGGGATTTAAGACAAGTGTGGGGGTCCTTAATATTAGCGATAGTGATTACAAAATAGCAAGGTCATTGGAAATGGAAACCGTAACAGAAGCACCGTTTTCACACATAAGCGATGAAGCGCATCTGATGAATCTACAATTAGCAAAATCTGCTGATGTAATTATATTGGCAAAAGTCCCTATTGGCATCGGGAACCTTAAAAACATGATTACAGTCCAATCAGCACAGGCAGAAGGGGTGGTAGTGATTGTTTTTGATGGTTTTGATGGTATGGATTATACTGATGGCAAAGCTACTGAAATATTCAATGAATTGCTTGATAATGGTGCTATTGTCGCAAGGGATGAATCAGATGTTTTTGATATTTTAATGTCTCTGGAAACATGATTAAAATAGCATTTTTTAATGATTGTTTGGATAAATAAATCATATAATTAAGAATCAAAATGAGTTTTATTAGGGCTGTAAAGATGAAATCCAAAATAATTCTATTTTATCTACTATTATCAATATTTATATCAGTATTTATACCCGATCTATTTGCAGATAATTACTTCAACAGAATTACTATGGCTTCTGATGGTCGCATTGTAAGATTTAGCCATTCACCTGTAACTATTAATATACCATCACCTAACATCCCTGATGATTTGAAAAAATACTACATTGATGATGTCGAATATGCCCTTGAGCAATGGGCAAGTATATCCGAAGGAAATTTAAGATTTAAGCGCATTGATTCAGAAAATGCTGATATTCGTATCTGCTGGACAGAAAAAATGCTGAGCGGGGAGGCAGACCCTCTTGGAGAAGCGAGTCTTGTGCGTTTTGATTCAGGCGGATTTTATATAAATATATCTGTTTTGATTAAAGGTATTCCATCTTCATCAGCAACACTACATAATGAAATAAGATCGGTGCTTTTACATGAAATAGGACATGCAATAGGGCTTTGGGGGCATAGCAAAGACCCAAATGATGTGATGTATTTCAGATCAAAGGCGAATTACCCTACTAGAAGGGATAAGGAGACTTTACTTAAATTATACTCCTATGCTTCGGGAACGCCATTACATGATTTTGCTATCGCTGAGCTAAAATCAGATATTTCTGTAACATCAGATCCATCACATCTGCATTTTTGGCTAGGTTCTGTTTATGCTGATAAAGGTGATGATGAACTTGCTATTAATGAACTTAACCTTGCGCTGAAGCTGGACCCAACACTATTAAAAGCAGCAGATAGGCTTGCTAGGATTTTTCAAAAAGAAGGGATGTATGATAAGGCCATACAATATTATTCAAAGGCGTCTGGTAATGAGCAGTCACCAGTATTTTTAAGTATGATTGGAATGCTTCATTTTCAGCAGAAAAAATATGATAAGGCTATACTATATTTTGAAAAAGCATATCAGATGGATAATAAATTATCAGCAGCAAAAAATAATGCCTTGACTGCATATCATTTATGGGCAACTGACCTTATAAAGGATGGAAAGACAGAATCCGCAATATCATTATTATCTAAAGGTTTGACATCATTCCCGTTATCTCGTATGATATATTATGATCTTGGAACCGCCTATGATAATAATAAACAATATGATAAAGCTATCGAGTATTACAAAAAAGCCCTAGAAGTTGATCCGTCATTTTTGTCTGCAAAACGAGATATTGCAACTTGTATGAATAATCTGGGAGCGGAGAAGATCAAAAGCGGAAATTTGCAGGAAAGTATAGAATTTTGCAGTCAGGCACTTGATTGGGACGCAGATTGTTGGCAGGCAAAGAAGAATCTTGAATTGGCAAATATCGGGATTGCGAGAATAAGATACGGATCAGGAGAGCTTGATGACGCAAAAACCTATTTTGATAATGTTTTGAAGTTAAATCCCAATAACTCAGAGGCTTATGTTGGAATTGGTGATATTTACTATAAAAAGGGCATGTATAAAGATGCTATAAAATATTATCAGTCTGCACTTGATATTGATCCTAATATTCAATATGCAAAAGATGGTATTGCTTTTATTAAGTATCAAACTAATGCTAACAGAATTAAGTTAATTATTTTCTTTATTGCTTTGTCTTTGTTTTTATGTATTACAGGCATGATTATTTATAGATCCTTTCATCATAGAAAGAGAATCACACAACCAAATCAAATAAGGAGTAAATATTATGGCAAGGATAATGTCTGATTCGGATACTGGAACACCTCTCAAATATATAACCAAAAAGGCTGAATATAAGATAATCCCAAGAGGGACAGGTAAAGAATATTTTATCAGATGTCCACATAAGGATTGTCGGGCGGAGATCGATCTTAGAGAACTTGACAAGTTCGTAGGATTGACTTCTGTTGGCGGAGCTTGTCCTGTCTGTGGAAATGATATTTAATCTTCTTTCATGAATTATTTAAAAATATTTGACAAATGTAATTTTCTGTATTATAATCATTATTGGTAATGATAATCAATTTCAATAATTATTTTT
>Ga0067045_1028885_pt1 | contig 26278 bp, 20 predicted proteins | sample TerdegcTABiofilm_FD_59184 | JGI IMG/M metagenome (GOLD analysis project Ga0067045, IMG submission 59184) | Combined Assembly of (Gp0054472, Gp0054536) Wastewater bioreactor microbial communities from Singapore -Terephthalate degrading... | reverse complement strand
TGTGCCGAATTCCTGCAGGTCCTTATGCCTGTGTCGGCACCCGCATCATCTCCCTTCTCACCCTCCGTATCCGAGGAACAGTGGATAAAAAAACATACAAGAGAGCAAAAGATTAGATATATAAATAAACACCTGCTCATAAGATTTTCCTTCCTTTCATTCTGCCTATTATACAAAATATTTAATAATTTGTAAACATAGCTCTGCCGGACTCATAACTTTAATAGCCGGTTGCCAGTCAGAAACCCGGGACAAAAATCACAAGATTTAACAAATCAGTTAATTACAATTACATAACAGCCGAAGGAGGTGGCGGTTCATCAGGAGAACCTGCATTTTTAACAGGGAAATAAACAAGTATGAACGCAATTATTCCGAAAATAATAAGGCTTATTATATAAGTCGGATTTTCGAAGAGTGAAGGAATCTTTACATCAAAGAAAGCCAGAGCAGCAAATATAAGTCCCATAAGCGCCTCACCCGCAATAAGACCTGAGGCAAGGAGAACACCTACATTCGAACTTCTGATCTTCTGTGCATCGTTGAATTTTCTCTTTTCCGAGACCATATCATATATACCTCTGATGATTCCTCCTACAAAGATTGCCGCAGTGGTTTCAAAAGGCAGGTACATACCGACACATACAAGCATCGGACTTCTCACCTGAACAAGGATGAGTCCTATCGCCATCAGCATACCGACCACAATCAGAGGCCATGTCATCGAACCTCCCACAATACCCTGTGCAAGAAGCGCCATAAGTCCGGCCTGCGGAGCCGGCAGCGCCTTACCGCCAAAACCTGTTCCTCCCATCTTGATATCCCCCACGTGCAGGATAAGGAGAGGGATAAACATCACGGCTGATGCAACAATTACTCCGATAATATCACCAATCTGCATCTTATATGGGGTACCGCCAAGTATGTGTCCGACCTTCAGGTCCTGAAGCATTTCACCCGCCACAGCTGCTGACACACAAATAACTGCCGCAACACCGAGGACTGCAGCAACACCCTGTGTCCCTTCCATCCCGAGCACAACCATCAGAAGCGCTGCCACAATCAGTGTCGAGATCGTCAGACCTGATATCGGATTGTTCGAGGAGCCTATCATACCTACCAGATAACCTGATACTGCTGCAAAGAAGAAACCCGCGATCACCATAACAATCGCCGCAACAAGTGCCGCCCCGAAACTCTGTGAGAAGTAATAATAAAGGGCAAATGTCAGAACAGTTGCACCAAGCAGCGCCGGAAGAACATATTTCAGACTGATATCCTTTTCGGTCCTCTTGACCTCTGTCTGCGCCTGTGCAGACTTCTTGAGGTCGGATATCGAACGTTTGATTCCGTTTATCAGTGAGGTCCTCATTCTGTAGAGTGTAAATGCCGCGCTGACGAGCATCCCTCCTATCGCAATAGGTCTTACTATCGATTTCCACACGGCATATGAGATTGCTATCCAGTCGGCACTCTGCCCCTGAGCAATCAGATTCGCCTCAACCTTATCTCCCACAAAGTAAAGCATAAGAGGGACGAAGAGTCCCCACGCCAGAAGTCCGCCAGAAAAATTCAGGGCAGCCAGTTTCGGCCCTATAATATAACCTACTCCTATATACGCCGGCGATACACCGGGGGTGGTAAATAATGCTCCGCCACCGCCGTCGACATTTGTACCCGAGACCTTTACAGCCGATTTCGAAAATGTAATGAATTTCTCATAGATTGCCGGAAAGACATTGAGTTTTCCCAGAAGCTGTATGAATGCGCCCGCTCCGAGTGCACCAAACAGAAACTTGGCCCCTGTTCCTCCGCCCCTTCCTGCCTTGTGAATCTCTGCTGCTGCAACTGATTCCGGAAACGGGAGGTCCTTGTCTTCTACCATCACCCTTCTGAGCATCGTCACAAAGAGAATACCGATAATACCGCCTATCGCCATAATTGCAGAAGATTCCCAGAAATGAGACATATCGAATTCGGGCCATATCTTCGCAATATAAAATGCAGGGATTGTAAATATAGCTCCGGCCGCAACCGACTCGCCGATTGAACCGACCGTACGAGCCATATTTTCCTCAAGGAGCGAACCCCTGAATAGTCTCAGAACAGCCATACCTATAACAGCCGCCGGATATGTAGCAGCAATTGTCATACCTGCCTTGAGTCCAAGATATGCATTGGCGGCACCAAGAACCACACACAATACAAGACCGATTAAGAGTGCCTTGAGGGTAAACTCCTTTACGTTATTAAGATTGTCATTGTTTGGAGAATTGTTCTCTGACATTAAAATACCTCCTTGCCCTTGTCCACCCCTTATATTAGTTAACTGACCAAATTTCAAGTAAAAGAAGGCGAAGAGATTTATTTCTTCTTTTCCTTAAACAGCTTCTCGAGTTCGGCGGCCCTCTTCTCTACATCAGACCTTTTCAGCGAAAGCTCCTCATAGACCCTTTTTAAGAGCTCGATCTTCTCCTTTAATTCATCAGAGCCGGTATTGTTCAGGTCGATATCTATCAGCAGAGGTTTCTCCTTCCCTATATTCATCTGACTGACAAGACCGCTCTTTTCATAGGTTACCTCTATCCTTATCTTGATATCCTGAGAGGACGAGCCAGAGGAAGGGACAGTAGTAGATGTACCCACACTGCTGTCAAAACCCGTCTCAGTTACCGATTTTTCATCTTTGCCGCCTGACTGAACCTGTGATGCACTCTCCGAGACACCTTTGACATTCTTTTTGACGACGGCCATAACCGAATCTTCGTCAAAGAGTGACTGCTCCCTGATAAATGCCTGAGATTCCTCCTTAAGTCTCATCTTCTTTTCGGCGGCCTCAAGCCTTTCTATCTCCCTGAGAAGTTTATTCTCCTTGTCCTTAAGAATCAGAACCTTCTCCCTCAGTTCGGACGGTCCTTCAAAGTGATTTGCCCCCGAAATTCTGAGAGTCAGAACCTCCGGCTTTTCCTTTGGAATCTCCAGCCCGGCATTCTTCAGCTCCTCTATAACCTTCTCGAGTTCACCGTACTTTCTCTCGAGCTGAACAGAAATACTCTGCGCCTGTGCCATCAGACTCAGAAGCTCTGCCTCTTCCAGAATACTGAGGCTTTTCTTTGACTTCAGCTTGTTTATTTTTCCGGTAATCTCCTGATACTGCCTGTTCATAGATATCGCCGAGCTCTCGATCTCGCTCTTCGCCTTCAGAAGTTTCTCGGTCTTACTTTCGGAGGCCGAAAGGTATAAAGGTATAAAAGCGAAAAGTAGAATAAGAAGGACCGTCAGCCTTCCGGCCCTGATACCGCAAAAAAATCTTTTAAAAGACCCGAGATTCATAGCAAATTAGTATTATATATCAAGTTACGTTCCAGTAAGGAATGGAAAGTAGTCAATAATATCAACGAGATAACTGTTTATACCACCGGCAACCATATATAATTATTCATTTTTTTGCGAAATAAACATATATTAGCCTTATTACCGACTATTTGAGCCTCCCCCTTGTGCTCCCCTGATGCGTCAGGAATTTATCGACTATAAAAATTCCTTCAATCTGATATTTTTCCTTATCGAGCGATTTTACAGTCAAAAGAGTACTTTTACCTTTTCTCAGATCCTCTGAAATATTACTGCTGCCAAAAACGCAGGATACATTTACGGCCGCCTGTCTTATATCCTTCTGCAGAACGGATTCAAAATAATCGTCCGGTATTCCCTGGTCGGGGACGATAAGCAGGACCGCTGTATTGTTTTCAGACGGAATTATCTTGATTTTGTACGTCTTGTTCCGGGGTTCGCAGAGAAAATAATCCACCTTCTCTCCCGAGAGCACGGCTGTACACCTGTTATCACTCTCTGCACTGACTTTCAGATGCTCAAAGACATCACCTGTCAGATAAGGTTTTTTCACACATCCGGCCGGAAAAAAACAGATAACAGGCAGGCATAGTGAAAAGAACAGAAAAACTGAATTTCCCGCAATCCTTCTCATCTCATACCCTCTTCAAGGCCTCTTTCCATCTTGATTTGATTTTCTTTACCTCTGAGGATTTCAGGGAAGGGAGAAACTCCTTCTTTATCCTGAAACTCTCCTTTAATGAGTTCAGGTCCTTGATATATCCCGAGCCGAGTGCTGCGAGCATTGCAGCACCCATTGCGGTTGTCTCGATTATCTCCGGACGATGAACCTTTCTGTTCGAGACCGAGGCCTGAAACGAGAGCAGATAATCGTTGGCAGAGGCACCGCCGTCAACTCTTAAGACCCTGATTCTGCTCCCGAGGTCTCTCTCCATAGCCTCGATAATATCGTTCGACTGGAGGGCAATGGATTCAACCGCGGCTTTTGCTATATGTGCTTCAGTCGTACCTCTCGTGATTCCCCATATAAGTCCCTTTGCCTCCTTCTTCCAGTGTGGAGCACCCAGACCTACAAATGCCGGGACTATTACAACACCTCCGGAATCCGGAACAGATGCCGAAAGACTCTCCACCTCCGAAGATTTTTCTATGAGTTTCAATCCGTCTCTCAGCCACTGTACAACCGCGCCCGCAATAAAGACCGAACCTTCGAGGGCATAGACAACCTTATTCCCGATCTGCCAGGCAATCGTCGTGAGCAGTCCATACCTCGAAGTTCTTATCTTCTCTCCTGTATTCGTAAGCAGAAACGCACCTGTGCCGTATGTAATCTTTGTTTCACCTGCGTTAAAACAGCACTGACCGAAGAGCGCCGACTGCTGGTCCCCTGCAATACCTGATATAGGGATACCATCGGGCAGAAAATCAAGTCCCTTTGTATATCCGAATATACCGGATGAAGGCATGACCTTCGGAAGTACAGACGACGGTATTCTGAATATCTTCAGCAATTCCTCATCCCAGCGCAAAGTACGGATATTGAAGAGCATCGTCCTCGATGCATTGGAGACATCCGTAGCGTGTACTTCTCCTGAAGTGAGCCTTGAAAGGACGAATGAATCCGATGTCCCGAATGCAAGATTCCCGCTTTCGGCCATCTTCCTTATATCGGGTCTGTTTTCGAAGAGCCATATTATTTTGGTAGAGCTGAAATACGGGTCCAGTACGAGTCCGGTCTTCCCCTTGACTCTCTTCAGAAGGCCCTTCTTCTGGAGTCTGTTACAGATATCCGAACTCCGTCTGCACTGCCAGACAATTGCATTGTAAACCGGTTTCAGACTCACCTTATCCCAGAAGAAAGAGGTCTCTCTCTGGTTTGTTATTCCGATTGCGGCCACCTCTTCGCCCCTGATGCCGCCCTTTTGGAGTGCCTCATTAACGGAGTATCTGATGCTCTCCCATATATCTTCAGGATTGTGCTCGACCCAGCCCGGATTCGGATATATCTGTAAAAATTCCTTCTGACCCACACTTACAATTCTGAAATCCCGGTCAAACAGAATAGCGCGGGAACTTGTGGTCCCCTGGTCAATTGCAAGAAAATATCTCTTCTCCATAAAACCTCCGTCTATCTTTTAATAAATTCATAAATCTTTTCAAATACCACGCTGTTGCCATCCTCGAGGGTAATCAGATGTCCCATATTTTCGGGGATATAAACATATATATCCCTGCTCGAGACACCTGATACCATTTCAGAGAGATTCCCGAAACTCACGTCCCTGTCGGACTTTGAATAGACAAACATTATACTCTGACTGACGCTCTTAAGACTCTTTCTGGTGCTCTGCATCAGTTTATAAAATTCGTATGAGGCTTTAGTCGGAACGCTCCGGTATGAGGGATTCTCAGTCCATATCTTCCGGTAACGTTCATCTGCGGGTTCAGGCTTCTTTACTGACCTTACGAGCATTCTGAAGAGCGGAATCCTGCAGGCACTGACAAAAAGACCGTTCTCGCCTGTCAGATAGAGCGGGGATGCGATTACAATAACCTTCTCTATATCCCTGTGCACAGAGGCGAGTTTGAGTGCAAGCAGCCCGCCCATAGAGAGGCCGAGCACGTATACCTTCTGAACCTTCTGAGCAAGGTAATTCAGCGCGGATTCCGCCGAACTGATCCAGTCATAAAAACTGCACCTGTCGAGCTCCTCTTCGCTCGTCCCGTGACCCGCAAGTCTCGGGCAGAGCACCGTAAATCCTTTTTTATGAAAATATTCACCGGCAGGTCTCATCTCGTAAGGAGTACCCGTAAATCCGTGCAGAAGGAGTATCCCGCCCTCCTTGCCGGACTCTAATTCGAAGCCGTCTCGTTTATCCATGTTATTCATACTTAAGATAAATCCTGAATGTCGTCCCCTTATCCACCTCGCTCTCAACCTCAATCCTTCCGTTGTGCGCGGCAATGGCATTTTTTACAATCGTAAGACCGAGTCCCACTCCCCCTTCGGATTTTCTGGTCGAGAAAAACGGGTCGAAAATCTTCTTTCTGACCTCCTCGGGCATACCCTTGCCGGTATCACTTATCGAAATAACGACTGTATCATTTTCGGCCTTTGCCTCGATATTCAGCCGGCCTCCCTCTGTCATTGCCTGAACCGCATTGGATATCAGATTGACTATTACCTGCGAGAGCTGGTTCGGATAACAGGTCAGGAATATACTCTGGTCCACGGACATAACAGTCTCGATCTCCTTTTTCTCGATGAGATACTGGCAGAAATACAGGGCCTGATTGAAGAGATTTGCAAGCCTGACCCGCTCCTTCTCTTCGGAAAATGGTCTCGCATATGTAACTATGGACTTTACGAAATACTGAATGCGGTCGATTGTCGTCTCTATCCTTTCGATCTTCTCAGATATATCCTGTACCGAAAAATTCCCTGAGGAGAGTCTCTTCTTGACATACTCAGCATAGACCTTGATGGATGTAATGGGATTATTCAGTTCGTGCGATATCTGTGATACAAACTCACCGATTGTTGCCAGTTTTCTTGCATCCTCATACTGGGTTTTGAGGTCCAGAAACTCCGTTACATCCATACCGATAGCAACGATATACTGAAGTTCTCCGACAGAATCTCTTAACGGGGTAAGAGTCATATTCATATTGAATTCCCTATCGCCCTGCCTGAAAAAGAGTGAAAGATTTACACGGTCGAGCTTTTCGCTCTTGAGTCGCAAAAATGCCCTGTGGAGTTTCAGACGCTCGGATGCGGGGAAGAAACCTGCTACCGGCTGCCCTATTATCTCCCTGAATTCCTTACCGACTTTCTCCTTGAAGAATCTGTTAATGAGAACCACCTTTCCGTCGGCATCCACCACGGAGATAAGGACACCTGCATTATCAATTATACCGTAGAGAAACTTGCGGTATGTCTCCGTCCTGCCCAGAAGTCTGATATTGTTTACGGAGACCGCGAGCTGATTTGCAAAGAGTATCATCAGCAGTTTATCCTCAGGCTTCAGCGCTCCCGAAGGACTCTCCAGATTTATTATGCCGACAAGTTCACCCTTATATACAACCGGCGTACCTGTCCCGTCTGATGTATCCCTGAATATGTGATGATACTTTTCGGTATATTCCACCACTTGGGAATAAAGTCCGCCTGTTTTGTAAACTCCCATCTTTTTGGCCGTGTTCTCCTTGATTCTGATTATCTGCAGTTCAGAATGATTAACCGGCCCTTCTGCGATAGTGGAGGTTATCCTCCTCTCGTTCTCCGAAAAGAGTCTGATACTGTAATAATAGCCTCCGAATATTGCTTTGAGTGTATTGGCGGTAATTCTGAGCAGCTGCTCCTCATTGTATACTGATATTATGCCTTTTGAAAATTCCTCAAAACTCGAGAGTTCCGAAGAGGTGAGAAACTCCATCCCTGTTACTCCTTATCTCCCTCGTCATTATTTATATCGATAATCTTTGCGGAACCGACATATTCCTTCGTCTTGTACCGCGTAATGTTTGCAATGTTTTTTATGATCTGTGCCATCCTCTCGCACTCCTGATTTATCGTCAGGAGATATTTATGCTCCAGTGTGCCTTCCTTGGCACGCTTTGTCAGAAGTTCAACATAGCCCATAATCGACTGCAAAGGCTGATTCATCTCGTGTGCCGCTGTACCCGCAAGGGCTGCCGTAAAAGCCTTCTTACGGGCGATTTCGAGATTCTCCGAAAGTTCAACGAGTTTTTCCTGAGCGTTTATCAGCTCCCTCATATCAATAAACTGCCAGATAATCCCTGTAAAATCATTGCTCCTGCCGATGAGTTTTGCATTCAGCATAACCGGAACCGCTTCTTTCTTCTTGCTTATGAAGAGTTTCTTTCCCATCGACACCATATTGCGGGAACCGAATCTCCTGTTGTGAAACTCATCTATGATATCTTCCGAATAGTCCTGAGGAAGAAGCTCCTGTATCCTCATCTTCTCAACCACCTCCGAACTCTGATATCCGAGCACCTTCTCCGTGGTCTTGTTGAAGACGAGAATCTGTCCGTCGACATTGGTAATGATAATTCCTTCGATTGCCTCCTGAATCAGGTCGTTTAGGAAATCCCTGTCCTCCCTGAGTCTCGAAAGGGTAAATTCCATAGACTCAATCTCTGATGCCATACTCTTCGAAGCAGATTTCATCTCGCTCAGAAACTTTGAATTGTTGAAAAATATTCCGATTATCTCACCTACGAGAGTCATAAAATCAAGTTCGACCGAAGAGAGGTGCTGCTCCCTGTTGTCCCTGATGAAGATCACCCCCAGAAACTCGTTGATGTCGTTTATGGGGATAAGGCAGATGTACCTGATTCCGGCCTCCTTTAGATTTCGGTTGAAATCCCTTAGGATGGCAGATTTTTCGGTATTGCTTATCTCAAACGGCCTCCTCGTTCTGATAATCTCCTTTATCTCGGGATACTTGTCGAGTTTTAAGGGCATTCTGAAGAGCTTGTCATTGTCAGAGGTAGAGACCATTATAAATTCGTGTTTGTTGTCGGGCACTACAATAATAGAACACCTCATTACACCGAGATATTCGGCAATCCTCTTTGCAACGATATGAATGGTGTCGTAGAAATCCTCCGCCCTCGCAAGACTGTTTGCAATTTCCGAGAGCAGTCCGAAGTGCTCCACATTGCTGATACCACTCTTAAGAAGCCTCAGAAGTCTAATATTAAGCTTTATCTTGTACAGAAGGTGTTCTGGTTTGAACGGTTTATTCAGATAATCGTCATAATAACCGAATTCCTTTTCGAGTACCAGCAGCTGGTCCACCTGAATAAGAATCAGAATCCTTACTGACTGGGAGATTTCTCTTGCGGCCCTTATCAGTCTGGCTGCCGCCTGTTTACCTCCTGAAAAGTCCACTACCAGAAGGTCGCATCCTGCTATATCGCCCGTCTTCTCGGGTGCATCATCCCCGAAGACGAGTATCTCCGTATCCTCCTTCTGAAGTTCCTTCGATATCTTCTGCACTATCCCGTCGGGGACGAGTGCAAATGCAATCCTCATCATCTCTCCCAAGATTTTCCCTCCGAAGTCCAGTAAGCCATAACCGCCCTTCTGAAAACCTCCTTAAGAGGCACGCCGTTCTCCCTCGCAACCCTCACCACATCTTCGTATTCAGGATGCACATTGAGTATTTCAGAACCGGCCTTTGCAATCTTTACACGAATCATACCGAATTCGGTCTTCACATTCATTTCCTCACGGCTGAGTTTTACACGGTTTACGGTACTGTATCTCACACCAATTGTCGTAGTCTCCAGAAAGAGCAGCCCGAGGATATCATTCATTCTCCCGGGCTCTGCAATTACGGTGATATTCTGTGCAGGTCTCCCCTTCTTCATAATCACCGGTGTAATAAACACATCGCTTGCCCCCGTCTCAAAGAGCCTTTCCGTCAGATAAGTATAAATCTGCGGATTCATATCATCGATTGTAGCCTCAATCTTGATATCGGTAAAACTCCTGACTTCCGAGAAATATTCGGTGTCATATACAACGAGGGCAGGAAAACTCCCCTTCTTCCTGACACTCCCGAATCCGTATCCCCTCGCCTTTATCATAAGCGGCGGGATATCGCTCACGAATCTTGCAACAGATGCAAGAATCGCCGCGCCGGTCGGTGTAACCGTCTCGTACCCCCTGTTTTCGAACTTTACGGTGGTACCCCTGAGCAGTTCAATCACTGCAGGCGCCGGCAGAGGAATTACACCGTGACGGCTCTTTACCGAACCGGTAGAGAGGACCGGCACAGTAGCGATTATCTCTTCACAGTTGAGATAATTTATGCAGACAGATGCAGCAACGATATCCACGATAGAGTCAACTGCACCTATTTCGTGAAAGACAACCTCTTCGGGTCTGACAAGATGTACGGCTGCCTCAGCGGCGGCAAGACGGCTGAAGATATCTACCGCTATTCTCTTTGCCCCGTCACTTATCTGGGAATCAAGAATCAGCTTCTTTATGTCCGAAAATTTTCTGTGGACCTTCTCGCTCTTCTTTACCTCGACATGGACAGAACAGCCCCCGACCCCGCTGACATTCTCCTCCTTTATGACAAACTTGTATCCGCGCAGTTTCAGAAGAGGGAGCTCACACTCAATCACGTCCTTCGGCACTCCCATATTTATAAGTGCCGCCACAAACATATCTCCGGATATTCCGTTCTGAAGGTCTATCAAAAGCACTCTTCCCATCAGCCACCTCGCTTATGGTTTATCAGAGAGGCAACACAGGCCGCACCGAAGCTGTTACCGATATTTACCACACAGACATTCGGCGAACAGGATGACAGCATCCCTAAAAGGGCGGCAAATCCGCCGGCCGATATCCCGTATCCGACAGGCGAAGGGACTGCAATCACAGGCACATTTACAATCCCTCCTATCAGAGACGGAAGCGCCCCCTCCATACCGGCAATCACAATAACAGAGCGGGACTTTCTGAGAATCCTGATATACGGAAGAATCCTGTGTACTCCCGCTACTCCCACATCGCATATCTTGGCAAAATTATTACCGAGAAAATCAAGTGTAACACACGCCTCCTCGAGATATAACCTGTCCGAGGTCCCGGCACTCACAACGCTGACAAACCCCGTCTTCTTCCTCTTTCTCAAAGGCTTGTAGAGAATCTGAGCCTCAGGGACATAGAGAAGTCCTTTCAGGTGATTCAGAAGGAATTCTGCCTTTGCAGGATTTACACGGGTAAAGAAGAGAGGCGCCTTCCGTCTCAAAAGAGCCCTTGCAATATCCAGAAGAACCGGGGCTTCCTTGAATTCCGAATAGACGGCCTCGATTATACCGGTCCTCTCCCTCCTTCTGATATCCAGAGAGGAATGGGAGATATACTCAACAAGTGATGAAAGGTCCTTTCTCAGCATCCGCCTTCCCTGTCATATATTTTCGAGTACAGGCATTCTTATCCTGAACGTTGTGCCCCTCTCGGGCGAACTCTCAAACTCAATCTCGCCCCTGTGCTCATCCACTATCTTCTTGACGATTGCAAGCCCGAGACCTGTCCCGGACTCCTTGCCGAACGTAACGAATGCCTTCCTGAAGAGTTTGTCCTTTATTGCCTCGGGAATACCTGTCCCTGAATCGGACACCTTCAGCACAAGGTAGTTGTCGACCCTCTCACTTGTAATCACAAGCCTTCCGCCGTGCGGCATCGCCTCTATTGCATTTCTGCCAAGATTAATCAGCACCCTCTTCATCTTTATGTCGTCAAATCTTGCAGGTCCGTCATATTTCATATCGATGACGAGCTCGATATTCTTCCCGGAGACCTCGGGGACAAAAATCTCCCTTATCTCGTTCAGGAAATTCCCCACAAAAACCTTTCTGATGAGAATCTGTGAATCACCCCTCGCAAATGAGAGCACTTCACGAATCATATTGTTCATAATCTCGAACTGCTTCATGAGAAGGTCCGAAAATGCCATTCTCTTGGTCTTGTCCTCCTCGTATGCGATCAGTTGTGTATAGCCTGAGATAATCGTCATCGGGGTCTTGAAATCGTGCAAAAGACTCGAGAGCATCTGTCCTATGAGTGCAAGTCTCGAATTCCGTTCCTTCTCTTCCCTGCTCTGGAACATATCGACCGCGCGGCTGATCTGACCGGAGAAGAGTGTGAGCATCTTAAGGTCGTTCTCGTTAAAATCAAACATATTTGACTTGTTCAGAAGTTCGAATGCTCCGATAACCCTGTCTCCGTAGAGGAGCGGAACACAGATGATGTTGCGAGGCAGGTAATTTATGCTCTCTGCAATATATTTGAGATGTCTGTCGTCATTCTGCGGATTATTGGAAATGACTGGCATCCTGTTTGAGACCACCCACCCGGCTATTCCCTCCGAAGCCCTGAATCTCATCTTCTTGAGTTCCTCTCCCTTCTCACCGACTGCATCCTTGAAGTACAGATTTACACCATCCTCATCCAGAAGCAGAATCGAACCGGCCTCTGCACCTATTATAGATACTGCCTTTACAATGATTGCATTCAGAAGTTCGTCGAGCGAGTGTGCCTGTGAAATACTCTTTTCGATGTCATAAAGAAGGTCGAGTTCAAAATATTTTTTCTGAAGTTCATCCGACAATCTTACAAGTTCGACGTTCTTTTCGAGCAGTTTCTGATAGAGCTTGTTGTTCTCTATTGCAACTACTATCTGCGAACCGAGGGCCTTGAGCAGAGAGAGGTCGGTATCGTCAAAATCGGCATCTTTCTTGTTGAGCACCTGTAAAACACCCACAAGTTCGCGGGACTTATTAATCAGCGGAATACATATAACGGAACGTGTCCTGAAACCTGTAATTCTGTCTACACTGTCATTGAAACGTTCGTCTCTGTAGGCATCGTTTACAATAACAGGTTCCCAGGACTTTGCGACATACCCTGCTATACCCTCTCCGAGTTTCAGTCTGATTTCTCTCAGAGTGATCCCCTGAGCAAGCTTGCTGAACAATTCACCGGATTCATTATCCAGAAGAAAGAGAGTAGACCTCTCGGCCTGCATAAGTTCAGTGACCTTGCGCATTATAATATCGAGCAGAATGTCCAGATCCACAACAGACGACATTGCTATTCCGATGTCAGCCATCGCCCTGACTTTCTTCTCCTCACCTTCAAGCCGCTGAATATATGATATTGTGTCTTCCATAGACTCTCCTATACACTCTTCTTGAGTTCTTCGAGCAGATTCTTCAGCTCTGACTGAAAGATGGCATCACGGTTCTCGGTTGATTCGGGTATCTTGGAGTCATATGCCTTCTTGAGTTCAACAAATACGGGGTTGTATTTCTTCTGGAAGGTACCCTCCTTAAGGGATGCTATCATATCGTCCCAGTATTTTAGTTTGAGATTCGAAATTATGGTCTTTGCAAGCATCTGCGGGCTGATAGTCTCGGTGGTTGTAGACGTCTTCGGCGGTTTCGATGCCCTGAGTTCCTCTATCTCCCTGATTTTGAGACTCAGTGACTCCTCGAGTTCCTTTATGCGGTCGTCTTTCTGGGCCATCTCAATCTGAAGGTTGACAAGTTCTGAAGACAATCTTCTGACTTCCTCATCGTTCGACGGAGCCGCTCTTCCGGCAAGTTCTGACGAGAGTGCCGCTATCTCTGCCTTCAGTTTTCCGGTCTCGCTCTCGCCGGCCTTTCTGAGCTCCTCGAGCTCTCTCTCCTTTATACCGAGGTTCGTCTGAAGTTCCTCGGACTCGGCACGACAGGCAAGCATCTCTTCCTGAATCCTCGAATTCTCTTCATTTAACCGGTTCTTCTCTTCTTCGAGGGCCTTCAGTTTGGACTCCAGCACAATTACCTTGTCGTCGAGGCTCCTCTTCTCAATCAACACCTTCTCCCTTTCGGTCTCCAGATTCTTTATCCTCTCCTTCAGCTCGTCTGTCTCAGTAATCTTTATCGCAAGAAGAGATTTGTTGTCCTGAATTATTCTGTCCCTCTCCGTAAGATTCCTCTCGGCCTCCGAAAGTTTCGATTTCAATTCCTCCGTCTTTCTCTTCTCCTCCTCGATAACCTTCTTCAACTCATCATTTGCCGCCTTTAAGGATTCGTTATCACGGCCGGACTCAAGTGCTCCCTCGTATAATGCCCTCATATCAGAGAGTTTTCTGGAGAGTTCGCGGTTTTCCTCCCTCAATGCACCGTAAGCCCCCTGAATCTGTTCGAAAATCTGTCCGAGCGAGAGATATTCCCTCTTCAGATCCGAAATCTTGAGGGTAAAGAACTGAGATGCCTGTTCAACCTCATCTATCATCTTCGACAACTGACTTCCCTTGTCAGAGAGACCGGAAAAATCGAAGACCGGTGTCTTGACCTTTACAGTGCTCTCCTTCACCGGTTTTTCCTCCACCAGATCACTCAGTTCCTCGATATCATCCTCTTTGAGAGGAATCTCGGCCTTCCCCTCATCCTCGGCTGCCGGAGGCGGAGGAGGCATCTTTATCTCCTGTGTCTTCTTCTGTTCTTCCGGAGGATTCACTATCACACTGCTCTCGGCAATCTGTACTCCCGCCGGTCTGAAGACCTCGACAATTTCGAAGGCCTCTTCGATATTCTTCTTTCCTCCGAATTTTTCATAATCAGCCTGATGTTTCCTGAGACTCTCCTTCACCACATATCTGACTGCGGAGATAAAGGGAAGAATATCGGATAGTTCTCCTGAAAAGAATCTCAGATGAGCTGTATTGACCTTTCTGTCGAGCTCCTCAATAGCAATGTCGGATTCATACCTATTGTAAAATATTGCAACGGGGACCGAATACTCTCTCGGCCCGAAGTGAGTAAGATACTCCTGCATCTTGTGAAGATACTCTGCAATCTGAGGCAGAAATTCGTTTTTCGCCCTGCACAGAAAAACCAGGCCGTCCACATCCTTGAAGATTGACTGCCAGATCAGCCCGTCTCCGCGTTTATCCCTTGCACCCATCATCTTGACCTGAAGATTGATATTTTCGGAGAATACAGACCTCACAATCGGGACAAAGGAGAAGACATCACCGCTCTCGTCCGAAAACAACTGCATATTTCCCTGTGTCGACGTAATCTTACACATACTCTGAAGAAACGAATATTTACCCGATTTCGGTGTCCCGAAGATTGCAACCTTTAAGCGGATACCTCTGAGATTCTGATTGACACTACCCATTAATAGTTCCTCCGTCTAATCCCCCGTTATGCCTTTTTGTAAGCCTAAATCTCTCTATGTCTGCTGAAATAATTCCGGAAAGAGAAGTAATCGCAGACCTGACTTCATCGGATATATTCTCACTGAATTCCGTACTCTCACTAATCTCTATGCCATAAATCTTTATGTCCGTCGGCATTTTCAGACCGAGCCTTCTGCCCAGTTCCACAGACATAAGAAGGTCAAAGTCGTGGAAACTCGCAATCCGTTTAGAATACTGTATCTCTTCCGGCTCGATTCTTACTATCTCCCCTCTCTTGTATCTGCCGGTACATATTGTATCGACGATAATAGCCATATCATATCCCTCGATGCTCTCCATAACCTCAAACCCGGTCGAGAAGCACTTTCTGAAATCCGCAGAACCGTCAGATTCCGTACTGAGCATATCAACAACCTTCAGTCCGGCGGCATCATCACCCATCAGTTCGCTTCCGAGTCCTACCACAACAAGTTTCATCAGAATCCTCTTTACACCCCCATAATATTTTAACAAATATATCTATACCAATATGAGCAATAATGCAATACAAAAGAGGTCAGTCCGTATTACTCCAGAGGCTGACAGATGCTCAGTTTTTTATCTATTACCGGCGACTCGATGCCTGCACAGTCAAGGAGGGAATAGAAGAGGTTGTCGTGACTGATATACTTCTCTTTGTTTGCCCGGAAATTTTCGTAGAAATCCCTATGCCGCTTTTTGTATTCATCGGTAACATAAACGAACCACGCAACAGACCTCTGCTCTGTTCTGTCGGTATTCTCAACCCAGTGTGTATAAATACCGTTTTCTCCCAGCGATTCCCCGTGGTCAGAAACAAAGAAGACTATTGCATTTCTGTTGCTCACCATCTTCATTATCTCGCTCACAACCCAGTCGGTGTACAAGAGAGAATTATCATAACTGTTGTACAACTCCTCCTTACTGCACTTCTGCCCGAATTTGGATTTGCACACCGGGGTAAATTTTCTGAATTTTTCGGTGTAATGGTGTTCGTAGTACCAGTGACTCCCTATAAGATTGATTACATAGAACTCTTTTTCATTGTTTTTTGAAAGTAGGTTCTTAAATACCGGCAATATATTTTCATCCAGCACATCCTTGTCCTCGAATGCACCGCTGATATTGACAAAAATCCTGTTTTTACTCTCGTTTATTACCGGTGTAATCGGTGTCTCGTGTTCACCCATAACCCCCTGATTGGAGATCCAGTATGTCTCGAACCCCAGTCCCTTAAATATACTGATTACCGATTTTTCTCTCTTCGAGACACTCTGGTTATTAAAAGTAGCTCTCGTCAGCATACAGGGCACAGAGACCCTTGTAATCGTCCCGCAGGAATAGGCATTTTTGAAAGAAACAGCCCCAAGTGCCTTGAGATTTGGGTCTGTCTCACGCTCATATCCGTTCGATGAATAGTTCAGCCCGCGTTCCGCCTCTCCTATAATCAGCACCACCGTAAGGTCACTGCCTTTATAGTCAAATCTGTACTTTTCAAAGAGGTCGACCCTTTTCCGGGACATTTTTACAGAATCTCTCTTCTCCTTCAGATAGAGTTTGCCGTATAGATACAGGTCGTTCGGAATTCCCCTGAACCTGAACGAGAAATATTTCATAACAGGCAGATTCAGAAATAAAGACTGAAAGATAATCAGATAGATTATCGCCTTTTTCGGTATATTCCTGACATACTTTCTGTAATATAGCATAAAGAGTAAAGCAATCAGCACAGAGAGAATCACGGCAATTACCATCTCATAGCCTGTCACACCGGATGCCTCGTGGAGATTCGTCTCGAAGACAAGTGCGACAGAATTCATATTGAGTTTTACCTTAAAATTCACAACGAGAAATGCCGTAACCGAAGAGAGAAAGAAGAGCGGCAGGAGAGCCAGATAGAACACAACTCTGAACAGAGAGAGGGCAGAAAATATCACATAATTCAGAAGGATTGTCAGAAAATAGGACTGTATCAGAAAAGACGAAGAGAAAAATCCCTCTTTCTGATAGACATAATATATCGGAAGGTTAAAGAGTGTTGTATAGGTTATGCAGAGAACAAGATTGAATAAAAAGATATTGTTACCGGCAACGGACATGAAAAAATCACCCGGGCTCAGATATATTTTTCTGAAAAGACCGTAAAGATACTCTCTTTTAATAAACCCCATAGAATCATCTCTGTTAACACCGATTTATACAAAAATCAAATAAGAGTAAATTTTTTATCCGGAAATAATATTTTGCAAATTCTATGATTTTATGACAGATTTGCTTCAATCTTTCAGGGAGTCAGCAGATATGTTTTTATCGAGGCCAAAAGACGGTGACAGATTCCTCAGGGAGAAAAACTACAAAAGACCTCTCTTTATTATCGCCCATCAGGACGACGAGCTGAATTATGCCGGGCTGATTCAGAGACTTGGCAAAAATACCCGTATCGTATGGCTCACAAACGGAGACGGTCTGTATTTCGAGATGGGAGTCACCCCTCAAGAATATGCTGAAATAAGACAGAAAGAGGCGGTCAACGCGGCTCAAGCGGTCGGAATCGGAGAGCAGAATCTCAAATGTCTCGGATTCTCGGAGGTCGAGATATACAGAAGATTCGCCGAACTACATCAGACTCCGTCGGACATTAAGAATCATAGAGACTTTTTTGAAAACATAAAAAGCGCGGTCAAAAAGGTTGTCTTTGATTACGAGCCCGACGTCCTGATTACAGATGCCTGGCAGGGAGGACATCCTGAGCACGACCTTACGCACTTCTTCACTTATTGTGCCCTCAGGGATTATATAAAGGAGAAGAACAGACCGGCGGACTTCATTCACCTGCCCGAATACGAATATACTATCCTGATTGCAATGAGATTTCATCCTCTCTACAAAGGAGAGAGGTACCGTCTGTACCTTACAGAAAATGAACTTGAGGCAAAGAGGAGACTTATCGAGGCATATCCTTCACAGAAGAGGCTCTTTGCAAAATTCGAAAAGCTTTTTACCTACATTGGTTATATCGGAAAGATTACCGGTGGCCCAAAATCGGCAATGGAATATCTATCTATAGAAGAGTTCGGGCCGGTGCCGGCAATCGACTATACGAAGAAACCGCACATCCACGATTTTTTTACCTATATGTTCGACGACTTCGAGAAAAAACCGGTAACATTCAGCGGTTCCCTGCTGCCAATAATCAGAGAGTTCATATAAAAATATCAGAAATTTACTGCCATAAATCCGTAGAATCTTCTCGGTATCGATGCACCGCCGATCACCTGCCCGAAGAGTTTTAGCCTCGGATATTCAATATGTCTTCCGCTCTGCAGTTTGGAAACAACATTCGGAGATGAAAATACAAAGCCATCATTTACGATATCGTCGGAGGTACCGAGCAGATTTTCAACACCAGCTCCGACCTTGACCTTGTTGAAGAAAAGATAACTCATATTCATATTCAGTATAAAATATGCGGGAACGTCGTTGGTACCGTAAGTCGGTTCCTTTGACATCTCCCTCAGTGATTTCTGAATGGTCAGTCCGGACAGATTCATCGTAATCGGCTCTGCTGCCATATTTGTAATGAAATTCTCCCTGTGGGTCTCGGAAACAAAATGCCCATAGACATTATACCCGAACTTCTTTATCAGCAGATTCAGCCCCACATTTGCCTTGTGAACAGGATTTTCCTTATCAACAGTAGGTAGGTCTTCATCGCTCGATATTCCGAGTTTGTCCTTAATCCTGTCCTTGTTCATTATATCAATCTTCTGAAAGGAATAGTTGGCAAAAAATCTCAAATAGCTTGTTATCTGGTAATCAAGCGAAAGTTCGAACCCGTAACTCTGCGCATCCACGAGATTGTAGAAATTAAATATTTTGTTGGCAATTTCAGGGTCATTGTTGTTGACATCCAGTGCCCTGATGAAATTCTGAACAGAACCGGAAAAGAGAATCAGTCCCTTCAGCTGCTCATAGAATATATCCAGATTGAGTCTCAGCTGTCTGAAGAATTTCCCGCCATAACCCAAGTCCACCGTCACAATCTGCTCGGGGTCGAGCTCTCTGTTCCCGTAATAATCGATTCCCGTCTTTGAAACGGGCTGATTGACAGTTATATTCGAACCCCCAAGCGTTGCCTTCAGGTATTTTTCACCCTCGGGGACAATAACCGTCCGTATATCCGACTCAAAAAATGCAGGATTCCTGAACGCCGTACCTACCGCAAGCCTCAGATAGTGGTCCTCAACCGGCAGAAAGGTAAAGGAGGCACGCGGGGAAAAGTTGTATCTGTTCTTTTCGTCCTTAATTTCCTTGTTGTCATCATTTACATCCTGAATATCAAACCTGATACCGGCGTTGAGTATAACCTGCTTTACAGGTTTGTATTCATCCTGAATGAATGCACCGGCGAGGTGCTGATAAAATGTCTGATAACCGGGCTTAAGCTGTTCTGCATCAAAGGTAATCAGTCTGTAATTCCCGCCAATGAGCAGGTTGTTGTTCTGCGCAAGCCTGAAATTGTTCTGTGCCTCCAGATTGACTGTGTTCGAAACCCCGTGAACAACCGGCATATCGAATCCGAGACCACTCATATCCACTTCGGTCCCGTTCGGTATACCGGTCACGTTATTCAGCACAAGTGTTCTGGGGAACGGAAAATCCACATCCAGACCGGCATTCAGAAAATGATACCAGACTGTGGCACTGAAATCACTGACAGAATAAGTAGAATGCAGATAGAGCTGATACGCATCGACCCCCACCGGACCTATCAGAGAGAAAATCTCCTCCGAATACGACTTGATAAAACCCGCACCCAGCCTCAGTGTACCTTTCGTGAGTTTATAATCCACTGTGCCGTCTCCGGAATAATTCTGTCCGTCCGTGTTGAATCTCTCGTCAAAGCTGTATATATTTCTGAAAGATGTCGAGACCCTGTAGGAATAGTTGTCGTTTGTATCTCCTGCCTGAAACGTTGAATAAACCCCGTTCTCCCCGCCTGAGACATAGTATCTGCTCCCCTTTATATCCTCTCCGCTCTTCGTAAAGATACTTATCACTCCCGAAAAGGCATTTGCACCATACATAGTCGAGCCCGGACCTCTGATAACCTCGATCCTCTTTATATCGTGCACACTTACCGGCAGAAACTCCCAGAATGTCATACCAAAGAGGTCCACATATACAGAACGGCCGTCTACCATAGTGAGAATCTTGTTCGACCCCTCCCTGTTGAAACCCCTGATAGAAATCTCTGCATCACAGGGAGAGATACGCATCATATTGAGACCCGGTACAATTCTCAGTATATCAGCAATGGACTCAGAACCGTAGTTCTCAATATCTTCCTGTGTTACAACAGATATCGCCGAGGGAGACTCGGAGAGTTTCTGCTCCCTTCTGGAGGCTGATACCACGATATCCTCCTTCGAGAATATCTCCAGCGACTCCCATTTCTTCTGAACGACCTTCTCCCCTCCGGCCTTGCTCGCCGCACCTTCAATTACCGGCACTGCCTGAGGATTACTCTCCGAACCGAAGATATCCTGACTCTGACCATTAGTATATGTAACCGAAATATAGTATTCGATTGCCGGAAAAGTTACCTGATCCGACGGAATAATTGCCTCAAAGAGTTTACCCGTCTTGGTAGCAAATACAGACCTGTACGAGATTCCCCCTCTCTTCCTGTAAAAGACCTTCGAGTACTCAATATCCTTATATTCGTCGATTGTATAGCTTATCAGAAAATCTCTCTCGGGAGGGACCGAATTGGGAGGACTGTGATTGACGGCACCAAATGCAACCGCACCATACAAAAGGATTACAGCAGATATTATTTGTTTCATTGACTACTCTCCTTAAACTTTCCGGTCAAAGGGCAAAATCAGCGCCCTGATAACTTTGTTAAGGATAATTATAGGATAATAAGGGAATTTTCAAATAAAATCCACAAAGCAGAACCTGTAATTCCAAAAATCCGCTGTATTATACACCTGAGAGGGATTGCCGGCTCCGGAGCTGTTCTGCCTGTCTCTCATACCTTAATCAGAGTGGAAAAGAGCTCTTCCTGACTATCTGCCGACTACTCTGTGAGTTTCAGGAATTCCTCAGGTACTTCCGTCCTCACATCGAATTCTCCCGGAAGCACAAGTCTGTATGCGTGCAGCATCATCCTTCCCTTAAAACTCTTGTCCCTGTTGTAAAGTTTATCACCTAATATCGGAAAACCAAACCATGAGAGATGCGACCTTATCTGATGCATCTTACCACCGAGCAGCTCAATATCCAGAAGCGTATATTTCTTGTTTGCCCTGACAGGCTCGAAGAACGTTACATACTCAGGGTCCTCTGATGTCGAATCAATGAATACCTTGTAGGAGCCCTTAAACGGACTTATGATCTTTGCAGAAATCGCACCGCCCTTTTTGACAACCCCGCTGACTACCGCGTAGTAATGCTTCTTTACCTTCCCCGCCTTAAAGATATTCTTCAGCCTCTTGAACGACTTCTGGTTCAGGGCACAGAGCAGCAGTCCCGATGTATCATTATCCAGACGGTGGAGAAGACCTCCTTCATATCTCTTGGCATACAGTTCTCCGGCAGACGGAAATCTGCTGACGATGCCGTTTAACAGTGTGCCTTTCTCGAACGGGACAAGCGGATGAGTCTTGAGCCCTTCGGGCTTCAGTACGACTATATAGTCATTGTTCTGAAGAAGAATTTCGAAACTCACGGAGTTGTCGGGAAGCACGGAGAGCAGTTCATCCTCACTGAAGTAAAACTCGACTATATCATCGCTCTTTAAGGGATAACCCTTCTTCACCATAAACCCGTTAATCTTCACCAGACCGTTCTCTATGAGATATTCCGAGAGCGACCTCGAACGTTCGGAGAGGTGTTCGGCGACAAAGACATCCAGCCTCGAACCCGAAAACCTTGAATCAACCTTTATCTTTTTCATTTCTCACACTCATAAGTAAAAATGACGAAACCACGGCAAGCAAGGCGCCGAATCCGAGGGCATACAGCGAGCCGAATCTCTCCCACAGAAGTCCGCAGATAACTGAAGAAGGCAGGGCAAGAATCCCGACAATAAAATTGTACATTCCATAAGCAGTACCTCTTACCTCCTCACTCACAAGATCGGCGACAAACGCCTTTTCTACTCCCTCGGTCAAGGCATAGTAGAAGCCATAAATGCAAAACAGAGTCCATATATGCCACATTTTTGTGCTATATGCAAATCCAATATACACAGCCGCATAAATTATCCAGCCGGTAATAATTACCTTCTTCCGGCTGATTCTATCCGAGACAATTCCGGCAGGAACCGAAAAGAGGGTCCTTACAAGACTCAGAAGCATCCAGAGAAGCGGAACGAATTTGTCAGCAATCCCGCACTCCTTTGCCTTGAGCAGGAGAAAGGCATCAGAGGAATTGCCGAGGGTAAATAGTCCCACCGTAAAAAGATACTTTCTGAAGTCCTTTTTGAATGGTTTAAGCGAGAGAGATACCTTTTTGGATTCCGTTTTTATATCGGCAGGTGTACTCTTTACGCCCAGTATCAGAGAAATCAGGGCAAAGATTCCCGGAATGAACACGAGGAGAAATATAGTCCTTATATCCAGACCCGCAACACTCATAAGCAAGAAGCCTGCAAAAGCCCCCAGCAGTGCACCCAGATTGTCCATCGAGCGGTGAAATCCGAATGCCTTTCCCCTGCTCCCCTCATCGGTCACCGAGGCCAGTATCGCATCTCTCGGAGAAGTCCTCACCCCTTTCCCGATTCTGTCCGCAAACCTAAGTAACAGAACAACAACGGGAGACGGAGCAAGTCCGATGAGAGGTCTTGCAATATTCGACACAAAATAACCCGAGAATGTCAGAACCTTCTTCTTCCCTGTCTTATCCGAAAGATAACCCGAGAAAAGTTTCAGAAGACTCGATGTAGTCTCTGCAATCCCTTCGATAAGACCGACAAATGCAAAAGAGGCACCAAGAGTGCCGGTCAGAAACAACGGGAGAAGCGGATAGATTATTTCCGATGAAAAGTCGTTAAAGAGAGAGGTAACCCCCAGAAAAATTACTGCCGGATGCAGTCTGAGTAATGCTTTCATTGGGTACTTCTTTCTGTTCTGTTTCTCCCGTTCTGTTTGGCCATATAGAGCGCCCTGTCGGTATCCCTTATAAACTCCTCGGGTGTGAGACCGAATCTGTACTGGGATACCCCAAGCGAGATGGTAATCTTAAGGTTCTTCTCCTCGAAAAGGAATTCTGTTTTTTCGATCTCCTGCCTTATCCTCTCGGCAATGGCAAAAGCATCATCGATTGCAGATTCGGGGGAAAGTATCAGAAACTCCTCGCCCCCGTACCTCACCAGCATATCCACCGACCTGATACTCTGCCTCACCACTGTTGCGAGGTTCTTCAGAATATAGTCGCCGGCATTATGCCCGTATGTATCGTTGAACTTCTTGAAGTAATCCACATCGAAGAGAATCAGTGAAAGCGGCGTCTTGTATCTCGTAAAACGTGATATCTCCTCGGGAAGTTTGTTGTAGAGAAACTGCCTGTTATAGACCTTTGTCAGAGGGTCTGTAATCGAAAGTCTGTAAAGGCGGGCATTCTCTATATCCAGCACAATGGAATTCCCCAGAAGCGTAAGTATCGTTTCGTCCTGAATATCGAAGGCATCCTTCTGGCTATGAGTCGCGGTGAGCACCCCGATAATGTTGTTATGAACCTTAAGCGGTACCGCGAGCAGAGATGATATGACATTTACCTGATGCTCGGAAACCTTGAACCTTTCATCACAAGAGACGTCCGCAATCCTTGCGGAGATTCCGTTTCTCACCACCCAGCCCGCTACTCCCTCTCCCACCCGAAATATAATATTCTTCTCCTCCTCAGGAGTGAGTCCGAACGAGGCCTTCGAAAGGAGTTCAGTACCACTCTCATCCAGCAGCATAACGGAAGCCGTCTCGGCGTTCATCAGCGAGACAATCTCCCTCGACACGAACCTGAGAACATATTCAAGGTCTTTACCCGAATTAATGACCCGCGTAATTTCATACAAAGAGGCAACCGTTTTCTGATACTTGTCCTGATTATTCTCGTTTCTCATTGTCATTTTACCTGTATCTTATCTTTGAATGTCTCTGTACCCTTGTCCCCCGAACTTATAATAATGATAGAAGTAATTATGGCTGCAGCCACAGTTCCGCCGGCGGCATAGAGCCACCATCCGTTTCCCTTATCCTCCTTCTTCCCTGCCTCCTCTGCCTTTATAATCTCGACCTTGATATTCCTTCCCAGAGCCTCTTCCTTCGATAATACCTTCCCTTCTCCGGTTATAAGACCGCTTCCGCTCTCCCTGCAAAATACCATCTCTTTGCCTGCATTAAGGTTCTTTGCTTTGACAAAACCGTCCTCGCTCAGAACCATATACACTCTGTTCTTACTGTAATTTCCCAGAAAGACCGGCGATGTCAGTTCATCCTCGAAATTTTTTATCAGTACCCTGTAATAATTGCTGTCATTTTCAATAATCAGAATATGCTTTCCCCTGACAATTGTATCAGGCACAGAAGTATATCCGTCAAAGAGGATATTTATGCCCGGAGGAAAGGCTTTCTGCAAGAGAGCGGCCACCTCCTTACCCGCGGCGGATGTCCCTTTTACCGCTTCAAGATTAGCCGATAAAAAATTCCTCAGAGCGGGGTGAACCTTCTTGCTGTCAGACTTAAAAGGGCCGTATAGGTATATGTATTCCTTCAGCAATTCCTTTGCCCTTGATTCTTCTTTTTTTGAAAGGTGGATGAGCAACTTGTGCGAAATGACCTGTCCGAAAATATTGTAAATATCCTCGGGACTGCCCCCGAAGACAACCGCATCTGACAAATCAGTGATAATATTTTCGAGAATCCTGTCTGAATCATGGATTTCGAGTCTGAAGAACTTCTCCTGAGCCTCTGCAAGAGAGGTATACAGCTTTTTGTATTCCAGAATTTTTACACCCTCCTTCTTTGATGCCGTCTCGGAAAAGACCTTCAGTTCCTTCGAAAGTCCGATACAGGAATCGATTCTCCCTGTACTGTCCGTAATAATTATATTCTGGGCATACAGAAATCCGGCAAAATTAACAAACAGTGAAAAGACCGGAAAAACCAATCTGTATTTCATATTATTACCCGCTTAACCGGAGCGTAGATTTACACATAAATAATCAAAAATCAATACAGAAAATCCCTTAACCCCTATATAGTCACCCTTTACTTTGGAAAGAGGTATAACCTTACGGCCCTCGATATTCTCACCGCCGCATATATTGAGAACTATCTGAAAGTGGTCTCTCTTATCCTTTGACGTGTGTCTTCCGAAAATAAAGGAATCACATGTAAGATAGTTGTATTCATCTGCCTTCAGAACAGAGACCTCTTCATTTAAATAGTCAGAAAAGAATCCTGTCAAAAGAGGCAAGACACCTCCGTCTTTTAAAATATCGGCAAGAAACGAGATATTACCCTGAGAATTTTTGCAAAAGAAATCTATCTCGCTGTAGGTGTAGTATATGCCTCTCCGGTCAACAGATGGCCGGATACTTCTCAGGTCGATACAGGACCTGATGTACTCAAACAGGATATTCATATCTTTCAGCCTGTCTTTTATTCTTATGAGTTCATTCTCGTTCTCCCTCATATATCTGTATCCGCGGTGAGATACCTCGATGTCAATTCCGTTCTTCCTTGAAATCTCAATATGATACGACACATTCTGAGGTGAGCAGTGTGCAATCCTTCCCAGTTCCTCTCCGCTTACAAAACCATTTATGCTCATCAGATATTCCAGAATTGAATCACGTTTTCCTGATTTCATAGGACAAATATAGTTTCTTTTAGTCTTAAATGCAAGTTTATATGTAAAACTCTGTTCAAACCGTCCGAACCGTTCAGACACCACCTCAATTGTTGCATTTTCGGGAGCCCGGAAAATTTTATTTTAACAGCATAAACGGATAGCAAGAGTATCTTTCAGAGACCTGTTTTGAAACAGCCATATCAAATATTTTCTGAATATACCCCAAAATTTTGGTATTTTTAGAGTGTATGAGAGCAGGGATTATTGATTTTACTACTATCTAAAAGCAATCTGTCTCTCTAAGC